>Ga0209221_1000080_pt1 | contig 58053 bp, 37 predicted proteins | sample BlaSpr_A8_Ref_O2_FD_187989 | JGI IMG/M metagenome (GOLD analysis project Ga0209221, IMG submission 187989) | Forest soil microbial communities from Thunder Bay, Ontario, Canada - Black Spruce, Ontario site 2_A8_Ref_O2 (SPAdes) (version 2) | ecosystem: Environmental > Terrestrial > Soil > Boreal...
AGCTTTGGCGAGCTTGCGCGACACCAAACGCAAATTCATCGTCATGGAGATGGACCCAGCGAGCCACGCCATTCGCATCTATGGCGACACGGCTGTTTCGAGCGCCGAATTCACGATCACCGTCCGCGATTCTGGACAGGTAAAAAGCCGCCGCACCCGCTTGACCGACGTGTTCCTGAAACGCGAAGGGCAATGGTGGCTGGTTGCAGAACAAGGCGCGACCATCGGCAAATGAGATTGTGGCGTCGAGTTCATTGGTTCCGGCCAATCACATTCAATCACATTCATTGAGGGGGCCCATTTACCTGGCCCCCTGTGCCGTAAGGCGATTCCGCCGATGGTAAAATAGATAGTTTGCTCGTCCAATTCCGCACTCATAAGGGAACTCCATGCCAAATACCATGCTGGCGGTGGTAAAGCCGGAAGCCGCGCCGGGCGCGGAGATCCGTGAAGTCGAGATTCCGAGTTATGGAAGCAACGATGTCCTGGTCCGAGTCAAAGTCGCCTCCATTTGCGGCACTGATCTTCACATTTACGAGTGGGACCGATGGGCCCAGGGCCGGATTCATCCGCCTTTAATCCCGGGGCACGAGTTTTGCGGCGAGGTGGTCGCCTTCGGCGACGAAGTCACAAGCGTGAAGGAGGGCGATTTCGTGTCCGCCGAAATGCACGTGGCTTGCGGCAAGTGCCTGCTGTGCCGCACTGGCGAAGCCCATATCTGCCAGAACGTGAAAATCATCGGCGTCGATTCCGACGGAGCTTTCGCCGAGTATGTCGTCATACCCGAATCGAATATCTGGAAGCTTGACCCAGCGATTCCAGAGGAGTACGCCTCCATTCTTGATCCGCTCGGAAACGCCGTGCATACCGTGCTGGCCGGAGAAATCGCCGCGAAAACGGTCGCCGTTACCGGCTGCGGGCCGATCGGATTATTCTCAATTGCGGTGGCGCGGGCGGTAGGCGCAACCACGATCTTCGCGATCGAAGTCAATGAACACCGGCGCAAACTTGCAACAAAGATGAATGCAGATTATGCGCTCGATCCGTCGAAAGACGATGTGCGTGCCATTGTCGCTGAAAAAACCGGTGGTCTTGGTGTGGACACGGTCCTGGAAATGGCCGGCCATCCCGACGCCATTCGAACCGCCTTCGACATCGTGCGACGCGGCGGACGCATCTCTCTGCTTGGCCTTACGTCGAAACCCATCCCGCTCAATTTTTCTGAAGACATCATTTTCAAAGGCATCACCATTCAAGGCATCAACGGTCGCCGCATGTATCAGACCTGGTACCAGATGACTGCTTTACTGAAGAGCGGACGGCTCGATCTTCACCCGGTGATCACCGACCGCATCCCGATGAAAGATTTTTCCAAAGCGATGGCTCGACTGAAAACGGGCGAGGCGAGCAAGATACTGATCTATCCAAACGGGATGAAATAACTTGTCGCGCGCGGCCGCTATGGCCGGACGGTTACCATGACAACCGAGTGCGGCCCCACGGTGGCGGAGAATATCCCTTTGTGTTCTCCCAAATCCTTCGCCTGCCACAGGTCGCGAACCTTGGCGCTCAAGTGTGCGGGATATCCCAGATCTTCCCACGACACGCCGATCTCACCTTCAGCCATCCCGCGGTTGAGCAGAATCACCGCGCGGCTGCCATCTTGCATCGTCTTCGACCACACTTCGAGGTCTCCGGCTTTGCGCACGCGACGGCCCTCAATGCCGGCGGGATCCTGATCGACCGCGATCACTTCCTCGTGCGTGAGGATGTCGCGAATCTCCGGTTTCATATCGCGTAGGTCGTTACCCGCAATCAGTGGAGCAGCCAGAATCGCCCAGAGACTGAAGTGAGCGCGATATTCCTCCGTGGTCATTCCACCATTACCGACCTCGAGCATGTCGGGATCATTCCAGTGACCGGGCCCGGCATAAGAGTCCAGGCCAACTTGCAGATCCAAAATGTCGAGCATGCCCAGGGCGCAGCAATCGCCGTTCGGCCACTTCTTTTTACCCTCCCAGTGGTCCGTAATGTCGCCCGTTGTGCGCCAAAGATTTCCCGCATCTTTTGCCCAAAGCCACGGCTGGCTTTTGCCCCATTCGCAAATACTGAAGACGATCGGCCGTCCGCAAGCATTCAGAGCGGCGCGCATGAGCTCATAGGAAGAGCGAGCATCTTGGGTCGAGGTACTGCACCAGTCAAACTTTAGATAGTCGACGCCCCAGGCTGCATACTGGCGGGCATCCTGAAACTCATATCCGCGACTGCCCGGACGGCCTTGGCAGGTCTCGGTGCCCGCATCCGAGTAGAGGCCGAACTTGAGACCTTTGCTGTGCACATAGTCGGCGAGCGCCTTCATGCCAGATGGAAAACGTTTAGCATCAGGAACTATGTTTCCGCCGCCATCGCGCGCTACTTGCCAGCAATCATCGATGACGACGTATTGGTATCCGGCGTCTTTCATTCCCGAGGTGACCATCGCATCGGCAATCTGCCGGATCAGCTCTTCACTGACGTTGCAAGCGAATTTATTCCAGCTATTCCATCCCATCGGCGGCGTGCTGGCTAGCATGTTCGCCGGTGCGTCCGTTGACGACTGCACACGATCGAGTGCCGTCAGCGAGCCGGGTATCGCCCAGAGTACGAAGATGATCGCCAATAGAACTGGTGCTCTGTTCTTCACGAAATGCTCCTTGGTGGAATGTTTTGTTACTTCCAAACGAGGGCGCGCCTCGTCATGTACCGCGGACTTTTGTTCGGCAATCGTTACACATCGGAGTACAACATCACTCAGAGATTAGCGAAATAACGCCAGGTCGATGGCATTTCCCATCGCTGCGTGCCCTGCTGGTCCGGGGTGCAGATGATCGCCGCCGTCATATTGAGGAGCCATGCGGGCGGGATTCGCCGGGTCGCGCACAACGGCGTCAAAGTCGATGACCCCATCGAAAGCCCCCGAAGTTCGAATCCATCGGTTGATTGCCACGCGCTTTGCCTCGCCGCTTGGAGTCCAAGCCTGAAAGCCTTGATAAGGGAGAATGGTCGCGCCAAAAATCGTGAGGCCACGGGCATGCGTTCGAGCGATGATCTGTTTATATCCCGCGATAATTTCATCCGCCGTGACCTGCGTCCGGCTCAAACAGGGATTCGTATTCGAAGCGGGTGTATCCGGCTGGCCGATGTCATTGGTGCCTTCGAACAGAATCACCGCCTCAATTCCGGTTTGCGACAAAACGTCGCGTCGCAGCCTGGCCAGTGCATTTTGTCCCCAGCAAGGAGAAGTCGTCAATACGCGGTTGCCGCCGATGCCCGCATTCAACACGGCAATCTCATGATGACTGGAGAGCAGGCGGTGGGCCAACACATCGGTCCAGCGCTCGTTCTTGTCGGGTCGGGAGGATGCGCCATCGGTGATTGAGTCCCCAAGCGCGACCACAGCGCCTTTTACCTGGGCGGACGCGAGCACCTCCACCGCACTCAGGAAGTACCACGATCCGGTGGTTATTGCTCCTCCAGCGCTCGTTTCGGCGTCGGCTGCGAACGCATCCGCGTTTTCCACAGCCGCGAAGTTGCCGGCGCCCGAAATGTAGTTGGTCTGATACGCAGAGCCATGACCCGTGGCTGGCCCGGTCTCGCCGGCGATATAGAAGCTTAGGACGAGATTTTGTTCTGATCCAACCGGAAAGGAAACCGGATCGCTTAACGCTTCTGCGCCTTCAGGAATGGCAGTTGATCGGCTTCCTCCGAAGGTCACCTCATGATTGGAGTGTGGAACCAAAGTCGCTCCGTCTTTTTGCACACCAATGAAGACGCTGTCGAATCGAATTGCGCGTGCGCCAAAAGTGTTCGATAGTACGATTCGAACCTCGCTGCCACCGATGGTGGCATGCACAATCTCGCGGATGGTTTGATTGGAGAAAGTCGCAGGCCGGTCACTGGCCGCGTTCGATGTGCTCCAAGTCGTAACCCAATGGGAAGCTCCAGCTGCAGCGGCAGCCGGAATCGACAGCAACGCCATTCCCAGAGTTAGTCCGGAAAGGGCGCGCGACGGAAACACCGAATGGGTTCTCATGATGATCTTTCCGAGTGTTCTCGGTATGACCCGTACAGAGTCAATCGCCAGTGTGATTGGGATTCCCGTTGAAAGAGGCATCGTTTTATTGCTTATGTTTCGGTGTTCGTTATTTTATCGCTGGGAATTTCATTACTTGTCCGGTCGACTCGCGCACTACCAGCGTCGGTTCAATCGCGATCTCAGAAGAGTCCTCCTCGCCGTGGCCGATCATCCGAGCCTCGATCATTCGGACCAAGGTCTCGGCGGCGATCTGCCCCATTTTGCCCAGAGGCTGCCGCACCGTGGTTAGGCTGGGTGTGTGATAGGCGGCCCATGGAATATCGTCGAATCCGACGACGGAGATATCCTGCGGGATCCGAAAACCTTCTTCCTGAATTGCGCGGATGGCGCCAATTGCAGAGATGTCATTGTATGCGAATAGAGCGGTGAACGGCTTCTTGCGGGCAAGTAGTTGCTTCGCATAGGGATATCCAAGCAGTGGAGATGGGTCGTCGATTTCAAGCTTGATGATCAAGTCTGGATCCATCGTAAGGCCGAGTTCTTGCGCTACTTTACCAATGGCCTTCCATCGGTCTTCCGAGTCCGAACTATACGGCTGACCTTTCATAAACGCTATCTTGCAATGTCCTAGACTTAGCAAATGCTCCAAGGCCATTCGCGCACCGTGCTCCTGATCGAGCACGATGTTCGTAACTCCCTTCAAGGTCCTATGCCCGGCGACGGAAACGGTCGGCAGAGGCAACGGTTCCGGCAGGCTGGTGTCAACCGTGATGAATCCTTCTACTCCTCGTTCCAACAACAGCTGTGAGTAATCCCGGAGCATGGATGCCTCATGTCGATGAATCACCGTCAGAAAGAAGTAATCGTGTTGCCTCAGATGGGCCTCGACACCGCTGATGATCATGGACCCGTAGGCGTCTCCAATCTCCTCGACGATAAGCCCGACGGTGTAGGTGCGCTTTTTGCGCAATGATCGTGCCAGGAAATTTGGACGGTAGTTCAATTCCTGAGCCGCAGCATGGACCCGCTGCCGTGTATGCTCCGGAATGGCGCGAGAAGAAGGAGTATTGTTCAGGACAGCCGAGACAGTTCCAGGCGCCAGCCCAACGCGTTCGGCAACTTCCCGCAGTGTGACTTTCCCTGGGTCACGGAGGCGAGATTGTTTCTTTTTTCCCATTGCGCCGCGATTATCGCAGACGGCTCAAAGATCTGCACCGAAACTTGAGTCACGCTTTGATTGGCAGAGTAAAATTAGAACTGTAGCAAACTGTAGTATCCGGAGAGGTGGCCGAGTGGTTGATGGCACCGGTCTTGAAAACCGGCATACCTGAAAGGGTATCGGGGGTTCGAATCCCTCCCTCTCCGCCAGTCCTTTTCCTAGGTTTTCGTCTCCAATTGGAATGGAAATGCTCTTGCAACTCGAACAATATCAGCCGATCAAACCTCAACGGAAACGCCGCACTAATAGCGTGTGTCGATCCGATCGATAGAGGCCAAGCACATAGAGTGCGGCTCTCCCTTTGGTGGAAAAAATAAGCTGGCGGATTCTCAGCAGCGGCTCGTCGCGGCCAACTTTTAAAAGGTTCGCTGTGGCTGGGGATGCGGCGGTGGCATCCATTTCTTCATCTGCGTAGGCGATTTGAATTCCGTAGGTGCCCTCCAAAATAGAAAACAGCGATCCCCGCGAGATCTGGCTGCGCGTAAGCGTGGAGAATTCGTCGGCTGGCAAATAGCAGGTTTCCACTGCGAATGGCTCGTCGGCGGCCAGTCGCAGCCGTTCCACCTTGAGCAGGCGAGTGTTAGACGCTAAGGCCAGACGGGCGGCCACTTCTTGCTCGTTGTCGACCACGCCGAAGGATAAAACTTTTGAGCACGCCATTAAACTTCTGCCAGCCATCTGCTCGGTGAAACTCGTTAGCTTGTTGAAATGAATCTTGGGGGGCGCGACAAAAGTTCCAGCGCCCCGCCGACGATCCACCATCCCCTCCCGTTCGAGCGCGGTTAAGGCATGGCGCGCCGTCATCAGGCTGACTTGGTGAATCCTGGCCAGTTCCCGTTCGGAATCAACGGCATCTCCAGGTTTCAATTGCCCGCTTTCGATGCGCTTCACGATTGAAGCCTGGATCTTCTGGTATGCGGGCATTCCATTTGGGCGGCTGTTTGGCATGAACTCCCCGATCGTCTCGGATCACAAATCTTCAGACCATGAACGCTGACTTTTTGTTCGCGTGTACCCGCGGGTTAAAGCTTGATCCGGGGCAGTGGTGCCTGCATTTTAATGTGCTATAGAGCAAACTGAACCAAGAAACGGCGATCCAGGCTCGTCCTCGTCTTCTCATTCCATCTTCTATGCTATAGAGCTGTAAACACAACGTAGCTTTGGACCGGATACGCGATGAAGATTCACACCTTAACCTTCTCTATGAAACTTGTAAAGGGGGTTGATCACCTAAGTCGCATGATACCGCATTTCATAGCACAAAAATTCCATTCTTTGTATAACCGGGGCGAAATTTTAAAGATCCACTTTTCCACAGGCCCGTCGATCCATCAGCCAAATGGCATAATCTCGTTTCCAAAAGTGCTATAGCTTAATACCAAATTATTAAAGAATAAGAATTTGGCGCTAGCTGAATTTTTTTCTTGACGTTGCCAATACAAGTACTATATAGCATTAACCTAATCTTATTACAGTATTTGTGAACAGGGTTCTGTTTCACCCAAAGCGTTTCCCGGAGGGCCTGTGATGCGAAAGTCAATGAAGGTTGGAATTGTGCTTCTGGCCGGTCTGCTGTGCGCCCTGCAACCAGCATGGAGTCAGGAAGTAACTGCCGCAATTGTCGGCACTGTGACCGATCCGAGTGGGGCGCCAATCAAAGGCGCCACCGTTGTCGCTCGGGATACGGAGCATGGCGTTCTATGGAACGCGACGACAAATGACAGCGGCTCCTTCAACATATTGCGCCTTCCGGTAGGATCCTACACGGCAGAAGCCACTGCTCCCGGTTTCGACAAGACCGTGTACCCGCCGTTCACGCTGGTGCTCAACCAAACGGCGCGCCTCACCTTCCAGATGAAGGTGGGCAAGGTGTCGGAGACGGTCGAAGTGTCCGGCACTGCCCCCATCCTGCAAACGCAGGATGCCCAGGTCAGCACCATCATTGATGCCAGCACCGTCACCAATCTGGCGTTGGCTACCCGCAACTATATTCAGCTAACCTTGCTCTCTCCTGGCGTAGTCACGACGGATCCCGCGAAAATGAATCTGGGGTCCCAGACTACTCAAGGTGCCCTTAACGGGGGAGGCCGTCCATACATCAATGGAAACCGCGAAGAGGACAACAACTTCCTGTTGGACGGTGTTGACAACAATCAGGCATCGGATAACCTAACCGGTTACACGCCCTCTCCCGACGCGATCGGAGAGTTTAATCTTATTACTCAGAACGCTTCCGCGGAGTTTGGCAATTATGCCGGCGGAATCGTCAACGCCACCATTAAGTCAGGCACCAACAGTTTCCACGGGGACGTGTTTGAGTTCATCCGCAATGATGTTTTCAACGCCAATCAGTGGGAGAACAGTCCGTTTATAACGGCATCGGCTAACGGCAACCCCACGCCGGCGTTGAGGTGGAATATGTTCGGTGCTACCTTCGGAGGTCCGATCATCAAGAACAAGCTGTTCTTCTTCGGTGACTATCAGGGCGGGCGTCTGGACCATCCAGCGACAAGTAACAACATCACCGTTCTCACCCAGCCCGAAACCACCGGTAACTTTGGCGCCCTGTTGAGCTCAACCACACCGGTACAGCTGTATAACCCATGTGCTGTGGGAACGGGCGGAACGTCCGGTGTTACGTGCTCGATACTGGCACCCACTTCAAGGCCCGCGTTTAGCGGCAACATGATTCCCGCAGCTAACCTGGATCCGGTGTTCACGGCCCTGGTTACCAGCCAGTATTATCCAAAGGCGACGAGCACGACGCCTCTGCCGAACGGTTTTGGACAAGCTGTCAACATCACCGATCAGCAATACAATACAAATCAGGGTGACATCAAGGTTGACTATAATGTGTCCGACAAAGATCACGTCAACGCTCGATATTCGAGGAGCACTGAGAATGATCCCGCTACCAATTCCGTGGCATTGTTAGGCAACACTTTGAGCCAAGCGTGGCTGAACAACGGATCCGCCAATTGGACCCATTCGTTCTCGCCCAGCTTGCTCAATGAAGCGCGTTTTGGGAAAAATGGTATCAAGCTAATTGCTCCGACCACTACATTCTCGATCGGCAACTTGGCGACGACACTAGGCATCGCCGATGGGAATCCCAGCGGAATCGCTGGCTTTCCGGAATTTGGTTTCTCCGGTGGTACCGGTAGTTCTGTTGCGACGGGTACGCTGACGAATCTTGGCGCCCTAGTAAACCCGCAAAAGTTTTCCTCTACCGTGACCCAGTTTGACGATGTGCTGATCTTCACTCATGGCAAACAGGTCATTAAAACCGGTTTTGAGTTGCAACGTTACAACCTTAATGTGTTCTATCCCGGCAATGCCGGCGAACTGGGTGCCGAAGTCTTCGGTTTAGGCGCTGGCGGCGACTACACGGGCAACGGCGCTGGCGACTTTGCTGTGGGACTGCCGGAGAGTGTAGGCCGGGGCGTAAGCACCGGTGGATGGCATGCGCGCGACTGGCTGATCGCTGGATTTGTTCAAGACGATTGGCGCGTGACTGACACTCTAACCCTGAACCTGGGCCTTCGTTATGAAGCTCGCACTCCGTGGACTGAACTTAACAATGCACAGGAGAATGTGAATATTTACACCGGAGCGTTGCAGTTCATCGGAAACTATGCCGTCCCCGCCGGAATCGTCGGGACGAATGGATTCCCGGCAGGACTGTACAACAGTACATGGGGAAAATCAGACTTTCAGCCTCGTCTGGGCTTTGCCTGGAGTCCCCGCGCCCAGAGCGGCAAGATGGTAATTCGTGGCGGCTTGTCGATCTCGTCGTTTCAGGAAGGCACAGGAACCAACCTGCGTCCGACTCAGAATCCACCCTTTATACCGCCTCAGTCTGCGGGAACCAATGTGGGGGGGACGGGCACTACATACCCGGTAACGGCTGCATTTGACACAGCCACGGCGTTTACTGCGTCGGCACCTCCGGCTGGCGACCCTTTCATAGGGGCCACACTGGAAACTTGGACTAAGGTGCAGCCGGCAGTGGCCGATCAGTGGAACCTCACGGTCCAGCGTGAACTGGTCCGCAACACCACGTTCCAGGTCGGTTATGTTGGCCAGCGTACTACTCACTTGATGGTTCCCATTGATCTGGATCAGGGAGACTTGCAGCCGAACGGCACGGTCACCTATCCCTTCATAGGCGGCCTAAATCCGATTGGAACAGTCATTAACGGGATCACCACGACTACCCCGACCTATGGGCCCAACGGTTTAGGTTTGGTGAAGCAGAGTGCCGCCGTCGGCAACATGAATTACAACGCCTTGCAGGTAGTACTGCAGAAAAAGTACAGCAGTGGACTGGAGGCCCAAGTTTCGTATACCTATCAGAAGTGTATGGCCAACAGCGCCGGCTATTACGGAAGCTGGGGAGGTCAATCCCAAAACGCCGATAGTTACTGGCAAAACATCTTCGACCCCAATGCTGATTACGCGCAATGTTACTGGGATACCAAGCACGTGCTGAGCGCGTATGCCGTATACGATCTGCCGTTTGGCCGAGGTAAACAATTTGGTGGCAACTTGTCGTCGGGTGCGAATGCAGTGGTTGGCAACTGGTCCATCAACCCAATCGTTACCTGGCATGGAGGTTTCCCTCTTAACCTCCGTGGATCCGACGTATCTGGGACGAGTGATATCTTCTCCCCTCGTCCGGATTGTAATGGGCCAGTCTCATATCCCAAGACGTCGATTCCAGGCGGTATGCAGTGGTTTGATCCGAGTGCATTCTCGCAGCCCACATCGGGCTTCGGGAATTGCCCAGCTCAAGGCCCAGTCATTGGACCCGGGTATTTCGATGCCGACCTTAGCCTACAGAAGAATTTTGCGATTTCGGAATCGAAGAGATTACAGTTCCGTGCCGACTTCCTGAACGCGTTTAATCACCCAGGCTTCAACGCGCCCAGCACCAGTTGCGGAAATACACTGACCGACAATAGCTGTGCAGCTACCCCTGCCAGTATGGGGGTTCTCAGTACGACTCAGGCTGCTCGACAGATGCAGTTTGCTCTAAAGTTCTATTTCTGAGAGCAGCGTTGTACCATGGGGCAGGCGTATCACCGCCTGCCCTCTTTTTATTTATGTTCAGATCTCGCCACACGGCCTTGATTTTTGCGATGCTTGGGTTGTCGGTCGCCACTTTGTCTGTGGCACAATCTTCCGATAAGGTGACAACGCCGCATGTCGCGTCTTCCGCTGAACGAGCTGTGAGCCTCGCCCAATCCGGTCACTGCCAGGAAGCTTTACCACTCTTGAAGCAAGCCAAGCTACAAACTGCGAGCAAAGATCTTAAGCGCAATATCGGTTTTACCGGTGTGCGATGTGCAATGTTCGCCGGTCAACCGGATGCGGCTGTGGATTTTCTGCGATTTCTGAACCACGAATTCCCGCACGATCCTGAAGTTCTCTATTTGTCAGTGCATACCTATTCGGATCTATCGAACCGCGCCGCAGCTGAATTGGCCACGACGGCGCCCAAATCCGCTCAGGGGCATGAGCTCCGGGCAGAAACCTTCGAAACGCAAGAGAAGTGGGATGAGGCCGCCAAGGAATATCGCCTGGTGTTAGAGCAGAATCCAAATTTACCCGGTATTCATTTTCGTCTGGGGCGGTTGTTACTCTCCAAGTCCAGTCTGAGCCAGGCAGAGGTAGAAGAAGCAAAAAAAGAGATGCAACAGGAGTTGCAGATCGATCCTTCGAATGCGGGTGCGGAATATGTATTGGGAGAGATGGCGAAGCAGAGCCAGCAGTGGGATGAGGCCGTCCAGCACTTCTCACGCGCAGCAAAGCTTGACGCTGGGTTTGGCGATGCCTTTGTCGGGTGGGGCGGCGCGCTCGTTTCCGCGAAGAAATTCTCGGAGGCTATTCCCCCGCTGGAAATTGCCGTCAAACTACAGTCCGGAAATCCCGCCGCGCACTACATGCTGGCCATTGCGTATGCCCGGTCGGGTCGTAAGGAAGACGGTGACCGCGAGTTTGCGATTCAGCAGAGGTTGACACAGAAGGGTGCCGCGGGCGAACCTCCGGCTGATTCGCAGCTGAGCCCGAATTAATCAGTGCGGGCGTTAGCGGGTTTCTGGTTTACCGAATCCGTCCCGAAGTAAAGAATTAATAAAGTGAAGATACTGCCACCACAGCCAACTCGGAGGCTCTCGCAATTCTCGCGCCGACGTTTTCTGTGGGGAATGGGAGGCAGTCTGGCGCTTCCCGGCCTGTCGCGCTTCTCCCCCGTACTTCCGGCTTCTGTTCCTCTTTCTCAATATGCTCAATATCCGTTCGAGGAGATACCAGCAGCAGTTAGTCGCATTACCTGGACACATACCAATGGGAAGTCGGTGGAAAAGTATCTGCCGGAGACGACGGGAGCCGGCTGTGCCTTCCTCGACTATGACGGCGATGGGTGGATGGATATCTATCTAGTAAATAGCGGGCAATGTGATTTCTTCGATCCGAATCCGCCATTGCGCAACGCCTTGTACCGAAACAACCGCGATGGAAGCTTTACCGATGTTACCGAGAAAGCGGGTGTCGGGGGTGGCGGATACGGGCAAGGCGTAGCGGTTGGCGATTACGATGGCGATGGTTTCCCCGACTTGTACGTTACACAATACGGGCGAAGCATCCTCTATCACAATAATGGAGACGGTACTTTTACCGATGCCACCGAGAAGGCTGGAGTTGCCGCTCCGGGATGGTCATCGAGTGCGGTCTGGTTCGACTACGACAGTGACGGGCGCCTGGATCTGTTTGTCTGCCGGTTTGTCGATTTCGATAAGTCCAAACACTTGCCCTGCGAGGCGGACAACAAACCAGGGTACTGCATTCCCAGGCTGTACAAGCCGATGGCCAGTTGGCTGTTTCATAACAATGGCGATGGGACTTTCACCGATGTTAGTAAGGCCAGTGGCATAGGCAAGTACCTAGGCAAAGCGTGGGGCGCCGTCGCAACCGACATCAATAACGACGGGCGCATGGACCTTTTTGTGGCTAATGACACCACGGCGAACTTTCTGTTTGTGAACCATGGGAATGGCGAGTTCGAAGAGATCGGAGCGCCGGCGGGCATAGCTTACAGTGAAGCCGGACGGCCGCGTTCAGGAATGGGAGTTGATTCTGCGGATTTTAACCAGGATGGATGGATGGATCTATTCGTCGCCAACATCGACCACGAGATGTATTCTCTCTACCAGAACAACCACGATGAAACGTTCGATGACAAAGCGGGCGCCACGGGCATCGCGTCCGCCACACGCCTGATGAGTGGCTGGGGATTAAAGTTCTTCGATTATGATAACGACGGGAATCTCGATCTGTTCCTGTCGAACGGTAATCCCGACGATCTTATTCAGGTCTATCACAAAGACGTCGAGTACCAGGAGCCGTTGCTGTTATTCCGAGGCACGGGCAAAGGATTTGAGAACGTCAGTGAGCGAAGTGGCCCAGTATTCGCCAAAAGCCTCTCCGCTCGCGGACTCGCTATCGGCGACTTCGATAATGACGGTGCGGTTGACGTGCTCGTTTCCGTAAATGGTGGCGCCCCTCTTCTCTTGCGAAATATCGTGGGTAAGCTGAACCACTGGCTGGGCCTGACATTGGTCGGCACAAAGTCCAATCGTGATGCGGTTGGGGCGCGTGTTACCTACCAAGCTGGCGATCTGAAAAGAAGCAGGATGAAAACAGGAGGCGGCAGTTTTCTGTCGTCGCACGACCCCCGATTCGTCCTCGGGATCGGCCAGCGAACAAGGATCGATTTGCTTGAAGTGAGATGGCCACAACCCAGCAATTTGATCGAACGTTTCACCGATCTTCCCATCGATCGTTATGTGACGATCGTCGAGGGCCAGGGTAAGTGGAAGTGATGGCGGGAATTTCGTGCCGAAGGCGACTCGTTTCTGTAAAAATAGAATGGAAGCCATCCTCATCGGCGGTATAATCTCGATCTCGCTGGCCGCAGCCCCGAATTTATTTTGCCAAAATAACACCCAGTCACAAGGAAAGTTAAGCTCCGCACCGACTCCGGTTGCAACAGCAGAGAGTGTCCACGCACGGGAGAACTATGTAGGGGATAAGGCCTGCGGCTCGTGCCACCAAGAGAAAGTCAACGCCTTTCATCAGACAGCTCATTACCTCACATCTAGGCTGCCCAATGGAGACTCCATTCTCGGCAAATTTGCGCCCGGCGCAAACACACTCAAGACTTCTAATCCGGACCTATTTTTCAGGATGGACGAGAAGGAGGATGGCTTTTTTCAGACTGCAGGCCAGGGAATAGCACCGTACATCACGGAGCGAACGGAAAAAATTGCCCTCGTTGTAGGATCTGGAGGCAAGGGGCAGACTTATTTGTTTTGGACAGGTGATCAGCTTTTTCAGCTTCCTGTTTCCTACTGGACAGAACTGGGCTGGGTAAACAGCCCTGGATACCGGGATGGCCTCGCGAATTTTGATCGTCCGATAATTCCGCGTTGTCTGGACTGTCACACAACTTACTTCGAGTCGATTCCGCCCCCACCCAATCGATACAGCAGAACCGGCTTTGTACTGAGCATCACCTGCGAAAAATGCCACGGGCCAGGTCGCGAACATGTACAGCGCGAGAGCTCCAAAGCCTCGGTGCCTCCACTCTCAAAGCAATCGGTCTCAGGATCTGATTCGGTCATCCTTAACCCTGCGAGATTTTCTCGCGACCGGCAGATGGACCTCTGCGCCTGGTGCCACGCCGGTCAGGGTGTGCCGCTTGGCAAGCCTTTCTCCTATCTGCCGGGCGAACCGCTAGATGAATATCTCAAATTGCCACCCTCCGATCCTGACTCTCAAGTTGACGTGCATGGAAGCCAGGTCGAACTGCTGGAGAAAAGTCGCTGCTTCCAATCTTCAGCGATGACCTGTCTGACTTGCCATGATGTTCACCGGGTCCAGCATGATGCGGCGTCCTTCTCCCAACGTTGTTTGGCTTGCCACAAACCAGAAACGACAATGTTCCCAAAAGGGGGACACCAAGCCGCCAGCAACTGTATCGATTGTCATATGCCGCGCCAGGAAACGAATCTCATCGTTTTTGATTCGAGCGGTAAGAAGGCTCGGCCCAAAGTACGCACTCATTGGATAAAAAGTTATCCTGAGACGGTTCGACCCGATTGAAGCCGCAGGACCTCGTTCGGGAGAGATTTTCGCATTCGCAGCCAGTACGGCTTTCACCTGATTGCGACTTCCTAGCTCGTAACCGCGATACTCGGAACTCGACAGAAGTTCCGATCGGCTGGCGACAACGGTCGGAACTGCGCTCGGCCACGTTCGTCGCAAAAAGGCGTGGCCATTCGCTTGCCGATACCAGAAACAGTCAAGGGGTCGCCGATGAATCATCAGGCGCCCGCATTGAGAAAAAATAACAATGACGACTGGCTTCGGACTAGCTTTCACAAAGTAACGGAACAGCTCCGAGCAACGCGGCGTTGTTGCCGAGCGCCGCAGGCCGTACTTGAACCTTCCCCCACGGCGTCCATGCGTGTTTTAGGACGTACCGTTCGACGTAGGGAATGATCACTTCAGCGCTTTTCATTACGCCTCCGCCAATCAGTAGGATTTCGGGGTCGTAGGCATGAACCAGTCCCACGGCATCTACGGCCCAGACATTGAGACAACGGTCCCGGATCGCGACCGCAATGCTGTCTCCCCGGGCAGATTCCTCGAACAGTTCCTTGAAACCGATAGTGGAATGCCTGGCCAGCGCACTTTGGGCGACGCTCGGCCAGTCCTTCACTATTAAAGGGAGCGACCATCCCGAGGCCTCGGCCTCCGCGCATCCTATCGCTCCACAGGTACAAGTGCGGCCCGTAAAGAGGACGGGAATGTGCCCGCCGAGGCATCCTGCCTGGGCATGTTTTCCACGAAGGAGTTTGCCTTCAATCATGGCGACTCCGCCGATGCCGGTTCCTAGGGTCATCATTACGACGTCCGTGAATCCGTGGGCTGCGCCAGCAAAAGATTCACCTAATAGCGCCATCCGAGCATCGTTTTCGATACGCATCGGAATGCCGAGAGCTTTTCGGCTCCATGCATCAAGGTCAATTTCTGGCCCGTCTTCGTATTTTCCGTTGGTTCCGAGGATTCGCCCCGTGCGCGAATCGACGATGCCGGCAAAGCCTGCGGCAATCCCTGCGAAGTCCTGCAGGGCGAGCGATTCGCGTTGGACCAGGTTTCGAAAGGTCTCTGCGATGGTGGGAAGAAGGGAAGCCAGGCTGGTGCGATTCGCATCGAACGTTTCCCAAGCCAGTAGCTTTCGATTCTCCACCAGTCCGCAGGTGGCATGAGTACCTCCAAGATCTATGGCGAGAGCTTTCATTCGAGGTGCTCCATTTGTAGCATTCCAGTTTCGATCACGCTGCAATTTCGTGGAAATCCGGCTCTTGGCTGTTTGCCATCAAACAAATCTGGCCTCTATTTTCAAACGATCATTTCTTTAATTCGTAAACGTACATAATCAAGATCGTTTTGTTTATAAAAGTAAAAAACGATTGACTTATAGCAAACATCGGCATTAACATCCAGTGGTTTCGGGTACCACGAGGTGTCTTGAACTGAACTCATGGGGAGGGTCGGCTGTTATGGAAACTGTGCATGTGAAATCACCTTGCAACAGCAGAAGTTTGCGTCTTCTGGCACCGATATTTTTCTGTCTGTTTGCGTGTTCAGCCTTCGCACAATTTGACACCGGCTCGATCACGGGCACGATAGCCGATTCCACGGGAGCGATTGTTCCTCGTGCGACGGTCACGGTCACGAATGTCGGTACCGGTATTCACACGGATTTGGTCGCCGACCAAAGAGGCATTTTTGTAGCTTCGGACCTGCCTTTTGGAACCTATGTAGTGGCGGTGAAGGCGAGCGGCTTCGCGGAAACCAAGAGCAACCCCATCAAGATAAACGTGGGCGCCATGGTGCAAATCAATTTAGTGCTTGCCGTGGCGGCGTCGCAGGAGACCGTCCAGGTCAATGGCACGTCTACGACCGTTGACACCTCATCGAGTACAACGGGCACCACTTTGGATACAAACCAGGTCGCCAATCTGCCGATCAATGGCAGGGACGTCAGCGATTTCCTCGAGATCGCTCCCGGATCGGTGGGTTCGACAGGTTTTTTCCAGGGCAGCGTCAATGGACTCGATAACATTTTCACCGGACTCAATATCACTCTGGACGGCCAGAGTGCGATGCGCGGCGACATCAATGGCTTTTTGGATACAGAGGGTCAGGAAGGAGCCCGGATCACGCGAGCCAGCATTGATAGCATCCAGGAGATTGACTACGCCAATAGCGGATATACCGCCGAAAATGGCCATTCCCTTGGTCCGCAGATGAACATCATTACAAAATCGGGAACGAATTCGTACCATGGCGAGCTTTTTGAATTCTTCCGCAATGATGCTCTGGACGCGAAAGATTACTTTGCAACCGGGCCTGCGCCTTTAAGGCTCAACCAATTCGGGGGCAATTTAGGCGGGCCCATCGTCAAGGGGAAGCTTTTCTTTTTCGTGAACTATGAAGGTGATCGCACTCACGTCACCAACATCAATGCGTTGAACCATACCCTGAGCGCGGCCGCTCGAGCGCAATTCGTGCCATCCATGCAGCCAGTATTGGCCCAGTTTGCGCCTCTGCCCGCGGGTTGTACCGCGATACCGGCGCCTCAATCGTGTGTGTACGACGGGTTCCCAGACCCGAATCCACTGTTGGGGTCGGACATGGTTTATGACCCAGAAGCGCTTCCTAATATCGTTCGCGAGGATACAGGGTCGGTGAAGATCGATTACTACTTCTCGCAAAAAGACCGGGTTTTCTTCCGATATAACCTCAACGATTCGATGACCCACTATACCTACGGCCTCAATGAGGGACAGGTGTCGCCTCAGAGGTTGAGAACACAATTAGGGAAGTTCGACGAGACCCATACCTTCAACTCGACGTTGCTTAATGAGTTCAGCGTGGCCATCAACCGCTTCTACTCCGACACAAATTCGGACACTCCCACGCCGCTGGCCGGTTTTTCTGGCTTTTTCACGGACCTGGGTTCGTTGCCCGGACCGAACACTTTCAATCAGGTCACTCCATTTGCGGATCTCGAGATTTTTGACAATGTATCCAAGACCATCGGAAGGCACACGCTACATTTCGGCCCGCAGATTCGCATCAACCGGAATAATGAGTGGTTGCGGCCGCAACAGACCTACGACTTCGCTGCCGCGAGCTACCCGTTTCCCATACCTTACGATTTGTTCACCAATGTGCCTCTTGTATTGCAAAAAATCGGATACCCAGGATTTGTTGGCAACAGGAATACCAACTGGGATTTCTATGTCCAGGATGACTGGAAGGTGAATCAGAAACTTACACTGAACCTCGGTCTGCGTTATGACTACAACACGACCTGGGCAGCGGGTCCCGGCCAGGGGCAGAATTTCGATGTGGCCACGCAGTCGCTTCTTCCGCTCAACCAAGCCCCCTATAGTGCGCCGAAAGGTGACATAGCGCCTCGTGTCGGTTTCGCCTGGGATCCCTTCGGCAGGGGAAAGACGGTCATTCACGGATATGCTGGAATATTCTACAATCCGATGCACTTTAACTTCGCCACAACTACCAACGTCCCGGCGCTTTCCAGTTACAGCGTGAACCTGTTCCAGGCTAACATCACATATCCTTCGCCTAATCCTCCATTGCCCGCCGGAACACAGAACGTGGTTGCATTTCCTCAAAATCCTAAAGACCAAGTTACCAACAACTGGTTGTTCGGCATCCAGCAGGAAGTGGCGCGGAACACGATTCTGACGGTGAATTACGTTGCTAATAACAGTCACCACATGCAGGCTGGCGTCGATTTCGCCGCTCTTAATGCAAATGCCGAAAATGTCTTTACCGACGCGCGTCCGTATTCGAATTTTGCTAATGAAGACATCGACGCTGACGGACTCGGTTCCAATTACAATTCGCTGCAAGTAAAGCTGCGCCGGAGCATGGGAAATCTTATCTTCGAAACAAACTACACGTGGTCCCACGAATTCGACGACATGCTCAACTTTCTCAGCCCCGGTTTCGAAAGTCCGTTGAATCCCAAAATCGATCATGCCAGCGGAGACTGGGATGTACGTCATAATCTGACCGGCAGCGTGGTTTACAGCCTGCCAGATCTAAAGGGCTCTGGTTCACTGGTTCGCGGAGTACTGGGTGGATGGCAAACTTCGGGTATTCTACAAACTCGTTCTGGACTTCCGACTAATGTCACGCTGGTGGGTGGACTTTTTGGCAACCCCGTGCGGCCGGACTACGTTCCTGGTGTGCCGCTCTGGGTTCCTAACCATAGTTGGCCCAATTCAAGCTATAACATCAACGCTTTCGAAGTCGAACCAACGTACGAAGGCACTCCCGGCCTAACAATCGGAACGGTTGGGCGCAACTCTCTGCGAGGGCCTGCCTACTTTCAGTTCGACCTCTCTGGAATGAAGAACTTCCCGATTACCGAGAGGATAACACTGCAATTCCGGGCGGATATTTTCAACCTCTTTAACCACCCGAATTTTGAGAACCCCGGCGGCGGGATATGCACCTCCGTTCAAGGCGTGTCAGGAAGTACGCCGGCGCAATGCACGCTAGTCAACGGGGTTCCATCGATCAATCCCAGTTTCGGGGTCATTGGCCAAACTGTCGCCGACGCGGACTCAACCCAGATCGGCGGCGGCACGAACCGGCAGACACAATTCTCCCTGAAAGTTATTTTTTAAATCGCAGCCACGGTGATACAGCGGCAACAATCGATCGTTGCCGCTTTATTTTTGAAGGACACGAGTCAAGAGTAAATGTCGAGGCACTCCATCTCTAACTACGATAAGTATCCTGTAGTTCCTGTCTCCGCCTCACGCGACGGATGTGATCTTGGGTGGTCAGCCATCGCTCAGCGCCTGAAAGCTGCTGTGAGCAAAACTGGTGTGCGATCCGATCGCTTCGTAATCTGCGCCGAGTGTTATCCCGGTTGCTTCGAAAAAGAGATTGAAAAGCCGTTGGTCGACGCGCTTAAACCGCAGACGGTGCTGCACGCCGGGGAATGTTACTTGCCCGAAGCCGCGATTCAGGCGCTCTGCGCGCGCGATCTGGGTGACGATCCGGTCTTTGCCTTTATGGGCAAGTACGAGCTCCACGAATTCCTGGACGAGCGCGAACTTGCAAAACAAAGACAGCGTCTAAGCCAGGCATCGGGCCTTACGCTCGTGATTGGCACAGGCGCAACCCTGGTCGCCGAACACTGGGACCTGCTCGTCTACTGCGATATGGCGCGGTGGGAGATTCAGCAACGACAGCGGGCAGGGGAAATCCCGAACCTCGGACTCGACAACTTCGCGGAACGCGCGTCATTGAAATATAAACGCGCTTACTTCGTGGACTGGCGAGTTGCCGACCGGCTCAAAAAGCCGCTGCTGCCGCGAATCGATTTTCTTCTCGATACCAATCAGCGCGATACGCCGAAGATGATTCGCGGCAAGGATTTGCTGCGAGGATTACACGACGCGGCCCATCGGCCCTTCCGCGTAGTTCCCTTCTTTGATCCGGGGCCGTGGGGCGGGCAGTGGATGAAAGAGGTCTGCGATCTCCCCCGTGACGTAGAGAACTACGCATGGTGTTTCGACTGCGTTCCAGAGGAAAACAGCCTGCTGCTGGGCTTTGGAGACGTACGCGTTGAAATCCCATCGATCAACCTGGTTTTCCAGCATCCACGGCAGTTGCTGGGAGATGCGGTGCACGGACGTTTTGGCACAGAATTTCCTATCCGCTTTGATTTTCTCGACACCATGGATGGCGGAAACCTCTCCTTTCAGGTGCATCCGTTGACGGAGTACATCCAGGAAAAGTTCGGGATGGCCTACACGCAGGACGAAAGCTATTACCTTCTCGATGCGGGCGAAGATGGATGCGTGTACCTCGGGCTGAAAGAAAATATTGATCGGCAGCAGATGACGGCAGATTTGCGTGCGGCGCAAGCCGGGGAAATTGAGTTCGACGCCGACAAATACGTCAATCGCTTTCCCGCCAGCAAACACGATCATTTTCTGATTCCTGCCGGGACCCCTCATTGTTCGGGGAAAAACAGCATGGTGCTCGAAATCAGCGCGACTCCTTATATCTTCACTTTCAAGATGTGGGACTGGGGCCGGATGGGAATGGATGGTTCACCTCGACCGATCCATCTGGAACACGCCTTGCACAATATTCAATGGGATCGAACGACGGAGTGGGTTGCGGACAACCTCGTGAATGCGATCGAGCCGCTCGGTGAAGGCGACGGCTGGCGTGAAGAGCACACGGGCCTTCACGAGCGCGAATTTATCGAGACCCGTCGTCATTGGTTCACCAAGCAGGTGCCACATTCCACAAATGGTGCCGTGAACGTATTGAATCTCTGCGAAGGCGAAGAAGCGGTGGTGGAGAGTCCGGGCAAACAGTTTGCGCCCTTGGTTGTGCACTATGCTGAGACCTTCATTATTCCTGCTGCCGTTGGAGACTACACGATAGCTCCGCATGGCCCGTCGGAAGGCAAGCGCTGCGCCACGATTAAAGCGTTTGTGCGAACCAAGGCCTGAGTCCGGGCGTCTGGATCGTGCCTTGATCGAACGAGAACCGCACCGCGGCATCCGCATGTCATCGCGGAGATAACAACGATGCCTTGTCGGGAACGATGCGGGTAGCAATGACTTCGAGCATCATCGGCAGGGATTTATCCCAGAACTCCCAGCTATGCCCGCCGGGATACTCGTGGTACTCATACAAGACATTTTTCGAGGAGAGCTCCTCTACGAATTTACGATTCGAAGGGAGCAATGGGTCTTCAGAGCCGCACTCAAGAAAAAAGTACGGGGTGCGAACATGGTCGGCCTTTGCCAAGACGGAGTACAAGAGCGAGTAAATGTTGTTGTCGGTGCGTGTAGCGGTGCCGGTGGCGCCGAATGCACGGTCGGTGCTTTCACGAAGACCGGGCATGACCTGCTCGATTCCAGCGGGACCATCGAACGCTCCACTGACACTGCCAATGACCGCGAACGATCCTGGATGCTTCAGCCCAAATAGAACCGATCCGTAGCCGCCCATGGAAAGCCCGGCAATCGCTCGGCGATCGGACGCAGTGATGGTACGCCAGCGAGTATCGACCTCGTGAATCAGATCATTGATGATGTAGTCCTCGAAACGATCTGCCGGGATGGTAGCGGAGTTCACATACCACGAATTCTGTGCATCCGGCGTGACTACGATCATGGGATAGCGCCTGGAATCTTCGACCAGCTTTGTCAGCTTCACCCAGTTCGTATAATCGCCGGCCCATCCGTGGAGGAGGTAGAGAACGGGATATCTTTGCTGCGATTGGTCATAATCGGCAGGTAGCACGACCATGTAACGCATGTCCCGATCGAGCGCTTTGCTGTGAAAGGTTCCCTCCTGAACACGGAGTGAAATAGCATTGCTCGCAGGAGGCTGGATTTGCGCCGATGCAAACTGCACGGCGATGAGCAGGGTAAGACTCAGTACGAGGCGAAACGCAAATTGTGAATGGACGGATCGGCTGACGAAAGTGAATGTGGCCGCTTTAGGCATCGTCTTTCCTTAAGAGCGATTTATGATGCGACTCGATTTGAGCCGTATTTCCCTGGTTTCATCGCGAATTACGAGGCTATCGTCCCACGGCGCGACATCGGAAACGGACTTCCAGGATTTCGGAACCTGGCTGATAAAAATCTCGTAGGAAGTACTCAATTGCCCCCTTCGTGGAATGCTTGCTAATACGGGCGTGTCGTAGAGAGAGCGCACTTCACGCGCTTGATCCAAGCCGAGCGGCACTGGGCTGGTGCCGAACTCCACGCCGCGAACCCGCGTCGTTCCGTTCCACGGAGGATAGGATCGAGCGCAATTTTCTTCCCATAGAGCGATCCAGGGGAACCGTGAACGGTCGAAGCAATATCCGGCCACGAGGCCGTAACGCCGATTGTGGATGGCGAAGTAGGCGTGCTTAGGTTCCGGTTGCATGAGCAAGGACACAATAAATCCTCTCCCATCCTGCTGGAACGGAATTGTAAGATCGGCTTGGCCACCGTTCGCCGTCGGCGCGTTAGGCCAAGCGAACTCTGAATCTTTGGGGAGAAACTCGTGATCCTCATACCCGAGCGGCCAAGTGGCGGCGCGCGACACGGGCACGAAAAGGGACGCCTCGGCCTTCGCGTAAAATGGCTCGCCAAAGGCAGCGTGCTGAACCCACTGCACGCTAATTTCTCGACCGCCGTGGTTGACAATGGTCTCTTCGATTGCGGCCGTTAACGCACCAGTTCGCAAAGTGATTTTCCGCCGAAAATTCAATTGGTAGACCGGCAGTTCAACTTCGATCGTCAGGGAAGCAGACTCGTTGCCATCTTCTGCCGAAATTAAGGTCCATTGCGCACTGGCAGCCTCGCCATGTAGCGGAAGCCCTTGCGTAGCCTCAATGGGAGAAGGCAGACCGAAGTACCCGAGGACAAGAGCGTGTCCGGTGTAACCGGAGAGAAATTTACCGGCCGCTCCATCCCCATAAAGCGCCGCGTGCTTCTCGGAGGAATAGGTATGCGGATCGAGCGTCTTCCAGGGCGCTTCCCAGAGCGTATTTAGTGGTGATCCGCTGAGGCGGAAGTCAGCGATGTGGCCTCCTCCGAGGAGAACCGTAAGCTCGATCGAACCATTGGAGAGCCGATAGCCTGGGCGATTTTTCCACGGCACGGAATGGCTCTCGCAATTCGGCATTTCGAGCGGTAAGCCTCCGTCGCTGGCGAACGCCAACCCTGCCAGCTTGCGTGCGATGGCGTCTCCGATTCCGATTGCGCCACCGGTAACGCTAGCGACTCAATCTTTATCATCCTCAGGCATCTTCGCAGAGTTTGCCATACTTGCCGGTTGTGGTACTTCTCCCCGGCGATGGATGTTGATTGGCCAGTTCTTGTCCTTTAACACCAACGCGGACGCGGCAGATGTGCCACCGGCTAAGGTTCGCGAAATACATTTCGTCAAAATTGGCGCCTCCAAACGCGGTATTTGTAGGGCTGGCAATCATCGTCGCCTCGCGATCGGCGGCGAAGAGCATAACTTTGCCGGACGGACTCACTCGATAAATATTGTGCGAGGCGTAGCAGGTCACATAGAGATTGCCGTGTGCGTCCAGTGCAGCACCGTCAGGCACATGGTGTAAGCCGGCAGCAAAAATTCGTGGCCTGCCACACTTCCCTGGCTGCGAAATGGGGACGGCAAGGACGTTGTCCTTCGTGCTCTGCACCACGTACAGGGTACGTTCATTGGCGCTCAGCGAGAGTCCGTTCGGAAACGCCAGCGAGGAGAGCAACGGTTCGATTTTGCCATTGGGACGAAGGACAAACAGGAATCCGTCATTCTTTTTGAAGTCGCCGGAATCGGTGAAGTAGAGATTGCCATCGCGGTCGAATACAGAAAAGTTCGGATTGCGGAGCCGGTATCCCCCGACTCGATCCCACGTGTGAATCAGTTTTCCGGACCGGTCGACTTGAATGAGTGCGCCTAGTTTGAAGTTGCAGACGAAAAGCTCCTGACGCTCGGAAAACGTCAGTCCCAGGTTGAAGCCGCCCAACGTGGTCACCGTGCGGACCTTGCCCTTTGGGGTGATGCGATAGATCTGCCCCTGCTCTCCACCGGCCCAGAGGTCGCCGTCGTGGTCGAAAGCGAGACCTTCTGGATGGTCGAGTCCCTCGGCGAAAACTTCAAAGCGCTGTAGCGATACCAGAGGCCGCATTTTTTCGAAACCTCTCGATAACTTTACTATAAATACTTGTTTACGCACTATTCGAACATATATAGTGTTCTTTTACGTGATATTCGAACATATATAGCGAGTTGAGTTCAAGTCAAGGGTTCAGGTGATTTGCCTGCTGAGGCTGAAATCAAATGCCATACAAATTGTCAATGAAATGGTCCCTCCGCTTCTTCGGCCTACTCTGCGCTAGTTCCTGGTTTGTGCAGTCAGGCTTTGCGCAATCGACGCCGAAATTTAACTGCGAACCTTCGTTCCCGTTGGCTCAAGGGTGGCAAGGAGCGGATGCGGCCTATTCCATACCGCTCGACGATCGGCGCGACCTATGGATCTTTGGCGACACTTTGTATGGCGACGAGCGCAAAGTCGTCGGCGATGCCCCTCGGATGGTTCGCAACACTGTCGGTATATCAACCTGCAAAGATGGACACTGGAAGATCGATTACACCATCCGCCGGGGTGTCGACGGAAAATTTCTCGATTTCTTCCCCTCGCAACATAAAGACGCATGGTATTGGGCGCTCGACGGCGCATTACATGGCGACGACCTGTGGGTCACGCTCTTATGCGTGCGGAACTCGCCGAAGGCGTCGGTCTTTGCTCTGGGTTTCGAAATATGCGGGACCGATCTCGCGCATGTGACCGGCCTCGGTGGAAATCCGCAGGATTGGAAGGTGTCGATTGCGCCGCTGGTGCCAGAGAGCGTACATGCGAACCCGTCCGCATCGACCGTCATCGAGGGTGACTATCTCTATATATTCACATTGGACGAACAGGCCAAGCGTCCAGAGATTCTGACCAGAATTCCAGTGGTGGGACTCGACGAGCCGTCGAAGAACCTGCAATATCTGGACGTGGAAGGAAAGTGGCAACCCGGCCTGGAACCTGCCAAAGCAAAGGCGGTGATGGAACATGGCGCCAGCGAAATGACGGTGCGCTATCATCCGGAATTAAGGGAGTGGATTGCCCTGCTGGTGGATCCAAACATCTTCTCTGCCAAGGTTCTGCTCCGGACCTCCCCCGGTCTCGCAGGCCCGTGGACCGAGGGACAAGTCGTCTATGAGATCCCCGAATTGCAGAAGGATTCACCGGGATATGATCCCGATACGTATTGCTATGCGGGCAAGGAACATCCGGAATTCGAAGGCAAGGATCGGCTTGTCTTTACTTACGTTTGCAACACTATGAAACCACAGAAACTCGTCAAAGAGTTGAACATCTATTTTCCGATAGTTGTAGGGATGAAAATGCCGGTGACGGGGAACTGACAGGAATCGCGTTTCGTCGGATGAAGGCGGAGCCGGTAAGATTTCCGCCGGATTTGATTGATTAGGATATAAACATGGGCTCTCCCTTCGCCATCGTGAACTGGGTTGACGGCAGCTTGGATGCGCCTGCGCCTCGCTCCTCCGTCAAGAAATTGGCACAACTGAAAGGGATTTTCCGCGACGAACAGTCCCGCCAGCGCATGGACCAAGATACCGTTGTCTATCGCGTTTGGTGGTGGGAGCCAGTGGCCCCGGGCACGGAGGGCGGTCTTTTATGGGGCACGACAGAGATTTATCCGGGCCGAGTTGGCCAAGAATATTTCATGACCCATGGCCATCGGCACGCCGTGCTGGATCGCGCCGAATTTTACGGGACTATGGTCGGAACTGGCATCCTGGTGCTGCGCGATGAGAGTGGTCGGACTCGCCACGAAGAAATGAAGCCCGGTAGCCTGCACTACATCGCAGGGAAAGTCGCACACCGCGTCGTCAATATCGGCGACTCTCCGCTTCGTTTTGTAGCTTGCTGGCCTAGCGATGCCGGCCATGATTACACCACCGTTGCCGAGCACGGTCTTGGATTGCGAGTAATCGAGGACCACGGAAAACCGAGCGTTGTAGTTGACGGTGGCGTGTAAGGTGGCGATTTCTGAAACTGCCGCCGCTCTCCCGAGGTTTGATCCGAGGCTCGGAGTGCGCACTGATTGCAACCATTTAACTTTCGCCTATGACAGCGGGGTTTTTGGTCCGGAACCTGATTTCCGGAGACTGGATGATATTCGCCGCAGTTTGCGTGATCCGCAATGCGATGGTCCCGATCCCGTCTATTCGATCGTCATGGATGTCGGACGCGAAGAGCATCGCGCGGAGCTCAAGAGGCGAATGCTACTTTTCGGCGTCGTCGCATATGCCAGCGGGCGTCTCGGCGACGAACCTGTACGAAGCCAGGGACACATTCATGCCATCGCGCCCCATTGCGGATGGTCCACTCCGGAGCTGTTCGAGATTTGGGAAGGACACGCGATCGTGTACGCACAGCAGTTCGCTACCGACGATCCCGGAAAGTGCATCGCGGTCTCCGCCGCGGTTGGGGAACAGGTAGTGGTTCCGCCCGGATGGGCCCATTGCGTGATCAATGCGGATTCGCAACGTCGGATGGTGTTTGGCGCGTGGTGCGATCGGCAATACGGATTCGTATACGACCAGGTCCGCGCCCATCATGGGCTTGCCTGGTTTCCAGTGCTTACGGGGAATGGCGAGATGCAGTGGGAAGCGAATCAGCATTATCGGTCGTCGTCGCTTTTGCAAAGAAATGCGCGCACTTATCCCGAGCTTGGGCTAGATCCTCGCCTGCCAATCTATGAGCAATTCGTACAAAATCCCGACGCCGTGCAGTGGGTTTCGGAACCTAAGATGGCGCAGGAATTGTGGCCCGATTTCGAGTCTTAATCCGAGTCTTATCAATGAAATCGCTGATTCTCGATGTCTGCGCAGTGGTGGTTTGTATTCTCCTTCTATGTATGGTCGCAAAGCTCTCGCGCCCGCAGTCTGAATCGTCGAAGGAGTGGACCGAGATCGTAGGCAGTCACTACATCGTTCATCCCGACCAAACTTACGGCTTTCAGAGCAACATCGCACTAAAACTCGATGTCTGGGAGCCGAAGGATAACGAGAAGCCGCTGCCTACCGTCATCTATATTCACGGCGGTGGTTGGTTTTTCGGTGACCGAACCGGAGCGTTCCCGCAGCTGCTGCCATACTTCGCTCGCGGATGGAACGTAGTCAACGTCGAATATCGGATGTCGGGCCAGTCGCTGGCGCCGGCAGCCGTGGACGACAGTATCTGCGCCCTGCGTTGGGTTTATCGCAATGCCAGGCAATTTCACTTCGATCTCGATCGCATTATCGTCACCGGCCATTCGGCGGGTGGGCATCTCGCACTGATGGTAGGGATGTTTGATCCCGCGAGCGGTCTCGACAATGGATGTCCGCCAGCCGGGGGAGACGTTCCATTGAAAGTCGCCGCGATCGTAAATTGGTACGGGATCAGCGACGTGAATGATCTGCTTGCGGGCAAGGACCGCAAAACGTATGCAATTTCCTGGCTCGGGGACCAGCAAAACGTTGCGGCCATCGCGAAAGAAGTATCTCCGCTTGCCTATGTTCGCGCGGGATTGCCTGCGATCATCACCATCCATGGCGACAGCGACGATGTTGTGCCTTACTCGCAATCGGTGCGTTTGCACGAGGCACTGACCAAAGCGGGCGTTAAAAACGAGCTCGTCACGATTGCAGACGGCAAACATGGCTGGTTCAACGATAAAGACACCCTTGCCGCCTATGACAAAATTTGGAAATTTCTGGCCGCGAATGTGCCGGGGCTGGCCCTGGATGCAACTGCCCAGGGCAAGTGAAAGCTCATTGCCCGCGCGGAGCGTCGAAGTTTACCTTCTTAAGCACGCCATGATTCAACTTGCTAGACCGAGCTTTTGTTCCAGCGCCTCCAAGGAGACACCCTTTGTCTCCGGATAAACCGTGGCGATGAGAACGACGTCGACCAGCATCATGATGGCAAAGAAGTAGAACGGGGTCGCGCTCGAATATTTCGCCAGGACAGGGAATGCGAAGGAGATTATCGCATTCATCACCCAGAGAACCGTAGTGGCGAGCGCCTGTCCCTTAGCGCGCACTCTGGTCGGAAATACCTCGCTGATGTAGACCCAGACCACTGCTCCCTGCGAAATGGCGAAGAAGGCAATGAACCCGATAACCAGCCATAGAAGCAGATTTTGATGCGTGCCAGAATGAAAGAGCTGACCGATGCCGAACAGGCATAAGCAGACTCCGGCGGTACCGGTGAGCAAGAGTTTCTTTCGTCCAAACTTGTCAATCATCGTCATCGCAATCATGGTCGCAATCAGGTTGGTAAATCCGATCGCTACCGATTGCATTCCCGCCGATACTTTACTGGCGCCGGCAGCCGCAAAGATGTCGTTCAAGTAATAGAGACAGGCGTTCACACCGGTAAGTTGATTGAACGCGGCCATGGTGGCCGCAAGAAAAATAGGCAATCGATATTTCCGGTTCAGCAGTGGCTCCACAGCCAATGTGCGCTCCAAATGAATGGAGTGCATAATCTGAGAGAGCTCGAGCTCAGGATCTTTGTTGCCCGTAAGGCGCAGTACGGCAAGAGCCTCGCCCGTGCGATTCTGCATCGCCAACCAGCGCGGACTGCGAGGAATGAAAAATAGAAGAGCGAAGAACAGCACCGCCGGAACAGCTGCCACGCCGAGTTGCCATCGCCACTCAGTCGCACCCAGGTTCATTCGGCCAATCAGGTAATTCGAAAAATAAGCCAGCAGAATTCCGGCCACGATGTTGATCTGGAAAGACCCGACTAGACGGCCACGCCACTTGGCTGGCGAAAGCTCGGCAATATACATAGGCGCAAGCACGGAAGATCCACCGATCCCCAAACCGCCGATAATGCGAAATGCGAGCAGCGATCCCCAACTCCATGCGAAAGCGCAGCCGAGCGCACATAGGACATAGAAAAGCGCCATAATCCGCAAGCTGTCGCGGCGTCCGAAGCGCTGGCCAGGATATCCAGCGGTCATGGCTCCGGCGACCGTACCCCAAAGCGCGCTCGAGACGGTGAGCCCGAGGAGGTAGGGAGTGAGGGCATAAACCTGGGTGAGTTGGTGAGTGGTACCGGCAATGACAGCCGTATCGAAACCAAATAAAAGGCCGCCGAGGGCGCTAACGAGCGTGCTTTTTACGAGATGCCGGTTCAGTTCCATGCGAACGGTTTGTGCCTCACGTGAACGAATACTAGCTAAAAAAACATTATTGGTCTATTAAATTGCTGGATTATGATCTATAAAACTTACGATATGACCAAAAAAAGAATGCTGCGGCTTACGAATTAGGAGGAATCGTGAAGGCTCGTTCCGTGGTTGATCGTCGTACCTTCCTGAAACTGGGCGCTGCGGGAGCGCTGGTCGCTGCCCATCCCACCGCCGTGCTTTCGAGCGATAGCTCGCATGACAGTTCGGAGAAGCGGCGGTTGGAGTGTCCACCTTCTTTATACGCCATGGCCGCAGATCGTTTGACCTATCACTTTCGTGATCTTTTTAACTGTCCGGCGACGATGAACGAACTTGGATATGCGCAGGTCGGAAAGTCGGTGTCGGCGATCACCGCGATTTCCTGTCCTCCCTACGTCTGTTGCGGCATGCCCGAGACGGCATGGAGTCCCGGATATCTTCTCACCTGCGAGCTATTCCTTAATGGCCGTTTCCTCGCAATCTCTGCTCCGCCAGAAGGAGAGGTTGACTACCAGTGGTTCCCCCACTGCGTGGTTCGCGGCCAGACTGCGGATCGCCTGCGCTTTAGAACGAAATTGTTCATGCCGAGCAGACGGAGAGCCGTGGCGCAGTTGATCGAGATCAAGAACCTGGATAGCGCGCGGCGCAAGTTCACCCTCGGTTTTGACATGAGGGCAGCAGTCGCGAAAAAAACCAAGGCATGGTTCGTGAACTCGCCCGGAGAAGCCGACAACAAAATTACCTGGGATCCCGGGCGCGGGTGCTTGTTGTTCGAGGCCCGCCACTCGGAGATCGCTGCTGCTCAAGGCTTTCGCCCGTCTCCGAATCGCGTGGAACATGGACGTATGCTGGTGTTTGAAATGGAACTCGGGCCGAACGAACAGAAGCAGATCAGTTTTGTGGGCGCGATTGCGGAAAATGGAAGCGTCGCCCTCGATCTTTACGATCAATTGCAATCAGGCTTCGATGATCTTGTGAAGGAAAACGAGACCACATTCAACAGCCTGGTCCGCTCAGCTTTTACACCCGGCAATTCCGAGTTCAGCGGCAATTTGCCTCGTCTGGTCACGGACAACGAATCGCTTTGGAAGCTCTATCACAACGGTTTCGCGAATCTGCTGTTTGCGCGGCGAGTCTCTTCGGACTCGATCTATGGTCCCACCTACCTCACCTTGAGCGGCCATGTTCTCCCGACATTGAGTTTTCCCTGGGACACGTCGATCGGTTCCCTCGCGCTGGCACTTCTGGATCCTTCACCTCTGCGGAACCTGGTCGAAGTCTGGGCAAATGCAGGAATGCACGATCATCTTGCTACGGATTATGTCACCGGCGAGGCGGTCGGTCCCTGGTATGCGGTGAACGATACCGCAATCGTGCGCTGCGCCTGGCGCTATGTATGCGTCACGGGCGATTTCGCGTGGCTCGACAAACGCGTTGGACAACGTACGGTCCTCGAGCATCTCGAGGATCGCGCTTTGTACTGGAAGAAGCTTGATCACTTTGGCCGTGGTTTAGGAGATTACGGCACCATCGAAAACTTGCTCGAAGTCGTGAGCACCTATTTGCACGAAGTCGCTGGAATGAACGCAGGCAACGTTCACAGCATGCGCGTCGTCGCCGATATGCATGAGCGTCGAGGTAACGGCGCCCGCGCGGGGCAATTACGCACGGAGGCAAAGTCGCTAGCCGATCGCATCAACCAGTTGCTCTATGTAAATGGCAAGGGATTTTGGCGTTGTGGCCAGCCGGATGGCACTTTCAATGAAGTTCGCCACTGTTACGACTTTCTCGCGGTACTCGACAATATGTCGGAAGACCTTTCGCCGACGCAGAAGAATGAGATGAGCGAGTTTTTCTGGCGAGAACTCCGCAGCGAGAAGTGGATGCGGGCACTCTCCCGGAGTGACGTTGATGCGACGTGGAATATCCGTCCGGACCACAGCTGTCTTGGCGCTTATGCAGCATGGCCTCCCATGAGCGCCAAGGGGCTGTACAAAATCGACGAGCCCTCAAGAGTGGTTCCGTGGCTAAAAGAGATCGCAAAGGCGGGAAATCAAGGTCCGATTGGTCAGGCTCATTTTGTCGAGGACGTTTTTCCGCCAGTCAATGGAGGAGCTTTCAAGTCTTCCGAAGATGCACCTTATATCGAGGACTGGTGCTGTGTCGCGGCCGGAGCCTTTACTGAACTGGTGATCGACTCTATCTTTGGCGCCGAACTCACAATGTCCGACGGTATTCGCCTCCAATCACATCTGGCCGAATTCGATCCCGCAGCGAGGCTGGAGGGCCTGAAATACCAAGGCGGCTTGTACACGATCACAAAAGATGGCGTAGAAAAGCAGAAATTGTGAGGCCTAGCTAAGCTAGCCCCACTCACATATCTTCAAACCCGCATTACCTCGATACCGAGCTTTTGAAAGGGCGCAATCATCTCATCCGTTGCGCCCGTGTCGGTGATGAGGATATTCAATTCCGTTGCCTGGCAAATCCTCCAATTGGCCACCACCCCGAATTTTCCGCTGTCGACCACCGCAATGCGTCGTCGAGCCAACTTCAACATGGTCGAGTTCAGCTCCGCTTCGTCTGCACTGAAGCAACTGGCTCCCCACGTTGCATCGATGCCGTCCGCCCCGATGAACATGGTATTGATGAGCATGTTTTCCAGGGCGCGTATCGCTGCCGATCCGACGAGCGAAAACCACTCCCCATGCAGATGTCCGCCCGTGACAAACACATAGACATCCCTGCGCTTGGAGAGTTCCATGGCCACATTCACCGTGTTGGTTACGACGGTGATACTGTAGTTCATGGGCAAGCCGCGAATCACTTCCGTGGTGGTCGTGCCCGGCGTGAGAGCGATCGTCTCACTGGGGTTTATCAAAGCTGCCGCCGCTCGTCCGATGCGACGTTTTTCATCGGCGGCCCGCTCGACCTGAGCTACAAAAGAACGATCCTTGCGGAAGGGCTCGTAGAACAAAGGCTCCATCGAGACTGCCCCACCATGCGTGCGCCGGAGCAATCCCTTCTGCTCGAGAACGTCAAGGTCACGCCGAACCGTTACTAAGGAAACGCCGAGCTGCTCGCTTAAATCCTCGACCACCACCCTTCCGGTCTGCTGGAGGGTGGTCAGTATCGCGGTGAAACGAAGCTGTTGTTTCCCTTGGGACACTTCTACCTGCATTGGATTGGTGGGCGCAGTCAATCCCGAGGTTGGTGGTTTTGGATGAGACACAATTTCTCCTTCCACTTGGGCGCCTATGGTACACGAAACGAAACTCCCGGTGACTTCCCGGTTTTCGGTTTCGATATAAACGAAACTACTTGCCGAGCATGATAACGCAGATGTCGCCATTTCGCTTCTTACGCGAATTCATGGCGCTTTGTCTCATGATTTGCCCTAAGCTCCCAATAACGCTCTATTTATGTGATGTTTTTATTTAGAATAGAACATTTTCAGTTACCATGAGAAGATTCCTGATAGCCACTTGACGTCCAGTTGGCGACGGGAAGTGCAGAGTTGAGGGTTTCGCAAGGAACATCATGTCCCCAGTGACGCGGCGTGAATTTGTTGCAGGCCTGATCGTTTCCGGGACCGCTGGGGCAACGCCAGCCGTCGGCGAAAACGTAGCACGCAACCTCACAGACCAGCCCTCCCCCACCCAGGGAATCGACGAGAGAGCGACGGTCGACTTTCGCTACGCGCCTCATCATTCGCAATGCACCATTTGCTTTCCCGATGACCCGAACAAATCGATCGTTGGCCAAGCAGGTGATCTGCGCTATGGGTTTGCCAAGGCGTTGCTTGTCGGGACGGAAGACTTCGCCACGGTGGTTGAGTTTTCGCTGGCTGGTTTTCAGGATGACAAAATCTCGCGTCAGTGGATCGAAGCGCCCGGTGTGCCGATTGTCCACACTGTGATCGAACGTCCTGCCGCCACGCTCGAACTCATTGCCTTTGCGACTCGGCACGCTGACGAAGGACGGGTGGATAACGTGTTGCTGTCGATTAAATCAAAAGATGGGCCGGTTGCAGTTGCCCCGAAGCTCTACATTCGTACCTGTGAGAAGTTAGAACTTGAGGACTATAGCTCGCCGATCGCAACTGCGATCTTTCATGAGTCGAAGGCCCCGTTTCTGGTCGGTGCAAAACTTGGCGAAACATTGGGCCGCTGTGTCTGGTGGGAAGAAGCTGGATTTACTCTCTATCTGCCGCACGGCGAGGCCACGCCTGAGCAGGAGGCGCGATACTTTGTCCGCATTCCGCAGGAGAAGCAAACCGCAGCCGTGTTGCGCGAGCACTTGCAAGAGCCGGAAATGCATTTAGCCGAGACGCGCGAATTCTGGAGCAAGTGGAAGCCATTTGGAACCACAGAGTGGAGCTACCCCCATAAACATGGCGAGTTCCTGACGGCGTGTGCACGAAATATTCAGCAGGCACGCGAGGTGAAAAACGGCCGATTGGTCTTCCAGGTCGGCCCCACGGTGTATCGCGGACTCTGGATCGTCGATGGAAATTTTCTGCTGGAAGCGGCGCGCTATCTTGGCTACGACGACGAAGCGGACCAGGGCTTGCGATCGGAGTGGTCAAAGCAGGCGGATTCGGGACAGGTAATTGCGGCCAGTGGAGGCGAGCACTGGAAAGATACCGCCATCGCGATGTTTACCCTGGCACGTCAATGCGAACTGAAACAGGACTGGTCCCTGTTTCATGAGTTGGAACCGAATGTAAGCCGAGCCATCGATTTTCTGATCGGCCTGCGCGACCAGGCGCGCAACGGAAACAGCACCAATGGTCGCTATGGACTGCTCGCGCCGGGGTTTGCCGACGGTGGCATTGACGGGGTTCGCTCGGAATTCACGAATACTGTTTGGACCCTGGCCGGTCTGCGTGCCGTCGCAGCCGCGGCCGAGCAGCAAGACCTTCCAGCTCTTGATAAAAAAGCTGCCCAGTTCTACAAAGAGCTCCATACTGCGCTCCAGGAGACAGCGAAGAAAGAGATGGTTCGTCATCCCAGTGGCTTCGACTACCTGCCCATGATTGCCCACGACGATCCGTCAGTGAAGGATCCCGATCCGTGGACCCGTCCTCGCCCGCAGACCGCACAATGGGCGCTATCTCACGCTATTTATCCCGGATTAGTTTTTGAAAAGGACGATCCCATCGTCCGCGGCCATATCGCGCTGCTGCAATCCTGCACGCAGGAAGATGTCCCCACTGAAACTGGATGGCTGTGGCATGACAGCTTGTGGACTTACAACGCATCCTTCGCCGCGCACGTGTACCTGTGGGCGGGACTTCGCGACTGGGCCCATCGCACTTTCACCGGCTTCTTGAACCATGCGTCGCCGCTCTACTGCTGGCGTGAAGAACAGCCGTTGCAACGTGCCCTGGTTGGCCAGGATTGGGGCGACATGCCGCACAACTGGGCCAGCGCGGAGTGCGTCCGCTACTTGAGACACATGCTGGCGCTCGAAGATGGCCCGACGCTTCGGCTGCTAGAAGGAATTACTGCTGCCGAACTCGTTAGTTCAGGTTCGGGTCTAGGCGGGTACGCCTTGCATGATTCTCCAACCCGCTTTGGAAGAATCAACCTCAGACTCGAATCCGCCGGAGCACGCGGCTGGCTCCTACAGTTCGAGCGAGCCCGAGGTCCTGCTCCCGCCAGCCTCGTAATTCCAGGGATGGTCGCTGCTTTACATTTTGAGAATATCTCTGGAGCATCTTACAAAAAGAGCAGCGGTAGAATCGAAGTGGATCCGACAGCATCACGCTGGGTAGCCCTCTGGAAGTGAGCGATCAGATCGTGACCGTCACGGAGCCGGTGAGCAAACACTAAAATTATTCCCTCATGGACCGCTACCGAGAGCGATTCCGTTGGACCTGCACACTGATCGTAATGGCAATGCTCACGCGACCTGTTCAACTCGTCGCCCAGAATGTCATCGCCACTCGACTACAACATGCGGCTCAGTTCCTCGCTGCCGGAAATAAAGAGCGCGCCGAAGACGAATTGCAATCCGTGCTGCGCGCTTCGCCCGAAGAGTACCGCGCTCTGGATTTGTTGGGAGTAATCAGAGTCCTGCAACATCGCGAAAGCGACGCCGAAGATCTTTTCCGCCAAGTTGTTCAGATAAAACCAGACTTCGCAAGCGGTCACGCACATCTGGGCCTTCTTTACTGGCAAACGAACCGGCCAGAGGAGGCTGTCGCTCAATTGCGCGAAGCCGTCCGCCTTGATCGCGCTCGCACCGACGCTTCCGCTGCCCTGGTACAAATCTGGCGCGACCAAGCCCGGGCGGCGTCTAAGACCGGAGATTCCTCAATGGCAATGGCACGGCTGATCGATGCGCGGAAGCTTGCGCCGAAAAATGCAGATGTTCAATTCGAGTTCGGAATGGCAGCGCTGCAAATGTCTCTATGGGAGGACGCGATTGTGGCCTTCCGGCAAACGTTGCAGCTGCGTAAGGATGATCCGATGGCGGTCTGGGGTTTAGGGCGTGCATTCATGGGGCAATCGAAGTTCGAGGAATCGCGCCAACAGTTTGCCCGCTATATCGCCCTGCGTCCCGACGATTCAGCCGGTCATTGCGCTCTCGGCATGGCTCTTGCCGCGCTTGAGCGTTCGGCGGAAGCCAGGACTCAGTTCGAACAGTCGATCGCGCTCACACCCCAGCAAATCGAATCCTCCTTCCGGCTCGGGCTGTTGGACCTCGACTCCAACGATTTGAACGCGGCCGCCAAAAACTTGCGCCTTGTGCTGGAGCGTGATCCGAAGCATGCCGGCGCCTTGGCGGCGTTGGGACGAGTCGAGTTTGAACAGAAGCATTACCCCGAAGCGGTCGACCTGCTGCAGCGAGCCATCGCCAGTGACGATTCGCTCGGCGTCGCGCATTATTACCTCGGTCTCACCTATGCGCGAATGGGCCGCAAGGTGGAATCGGGCCAGGAGCTTCAGAAAGCAACTGAGCTCGGACATAAGGAAGCCGAGAAGCAGAGAACGATATTCAAAATTTTGGATCCCGCATCGGCGAGTGATTCGAATGGGCAGCCACAGAAATTGCCACCCAGGTAATCCCAGGGCTTGAAGGATGCCAAGCGATCATCCAATCAATTCGCGTCTTGACATTGTCAGCGCTTGAAGCACGGAGATAAGAACGACGAAGCATTCGGTCTCGCGGCAACGTGCACTGATGTTCAGCGCGCTGCTCCGGGGACATAAACGCTGTCCGCTGAGACCAGTTCCGCATTCCGTACTTCAGTCGTGATCTTTACTTGCTGCAGCCCGTTCTTTTTCTGCGGCTTGGCAGTAAACGTCAACAAATACTGATGGGTCAACCGACGCGCCAAATCATCCAGGTAGGGAGCAAAACTTACCGACGGTCCATTAAAACCAATGGCATACGATTCACCACCAGTCTCTTCTGTAACCTGGGAGAGGTAAAGCTGCCCCCGGTATGTTCGGTAGAAGCTATGACCAGAGTGACCCGCACCAGGTGTATAGATGGCAAAGACCACTATGCCAGCGCGCTGAACATCGCCGATCGCCGACGCTAGATACGGGTCTTGCAAATCGTTGCCGTCGTAATAGCGGTCAATTCCATCGGAGACCATCAGTATCTCTCGTCGGGCGTCGCTTTCCGGCCAGTGCTTGACCAGATCGCTCAGAGAGAAGTACGGGCTGCCATTCACGCCAGGGACTCCGAGGGGAAGACGCAGGGCCTTCGCCGCCGCCGCGTGATCGCTCGTCAGGCTCTGTTCCATTCTCGCGCTGCCATTCTGCATGTAGGCTATCCCGATCTTGGTCGAGGCCGGTTGTGCAGCGATCAATTTTCGAAGATCCTCCAGTTGTGAACCAAGAGTGGAACTGGACGAGTCGTCGAGAAGCAAAACGAGTTCGAGTCCTGCGTGATCTCCTTGCGCAGGAACCCAATCCGTCACTTTGTCCCGGTCGTGCCCCTCGCGAGCCATCACATCCTCGCGGTTAATGATCGGTACGTCGGAACCATGGACAGCTTCGACGGTAACCAACATTTGTACCGATACCCCGTTTGTGGTTGGGGTTTCCTGAGCCATCACGCTTACAGTGATCAACGCCCAGAGAGACAACCTCAGTATTGCGTTAAATGCAAAACGGCACTTGTTCATATCGCCTCCTTGATCGGGAAAACACCACGGATGGGACACTCGGCTTTAGCAGGATCTACCGATGGCATCGAACAGTCCCATCCGAGAGGAACCACTTTACATTTTATTTTGTTCACGAGAATAAGAAAGCCCCGCAAGGTGCGGGCATAAACTTTCGCGCCTTTTTCTCCACGGGGTGACCTTGTCGCTGGATTCCTATTCCGTGCGCTCATGGTGGCTGATCTGTCAGTCTCGTGCAGACGTGCGGGTCGGCCTAAAGATATAAGAGATAGGCCTCACCGAGGTGGATCGACAGTCGACACCGCAGACCCTCCGCCGTCCCTGCTTTTAGCATCTGCCTTGTCTTTCTGTGTTGCAGGCTCGCCCACCCGTAGCCTAGGTCTATTGTGCCAACTGAGTTTGGAGCAGTGCCGGTTCCTGGCGACAAGGCAAAGTCACCCTTAAGACGAGTGCCTTTCGGAATCTTTCCGGCCAGCGGCCCCTACTGTAATAAGGAGGCTGAGGTGGATATGCCAATAACTTTGGTAACCACGCCGGTCCGTGCGCTGGTCAGAGCTGCAAATAGCGGCGTAAAGACAAAGGCAGCACAAGTCGCAGTGAGAAGTATAATCTTGATACTTGCCGTCCTATGCTCCACCGCGGCGCCGGCCAAAGATCGTCAGTGGAAAGACGCTAAAGTCATCGACATCACCTCCGAAAAGGGCGCGGCAGTCGTTGTTCCTATCGCGGCGTTAGTTGGAGTGCCTATAGCAAAGACCTATTATTGGATACAAACGGTCGATACGATCTACGTTGTTGGCCCTGTTCTCACCAAACACCAGTTATTGAACGTGACGCTGCACAGGCCGACCCGAATTGTCATCGAGGGCAATAACGCGCATATTCTGGACGATGACGGAAAAGACAGAAGAATGCCGGTGGTGGAGAAAGTTGCGCGCCCGAAGTCCGAAGACTCACAGTAGCAGCGTCGTGCAAGGCGCTGCTCGCGGACGACTGACAATCCAACCCTGCCGGTGCGAACGAACATAATCAACAGTCATCATTATCATTTATCTGCAGCCCTCACCGGCCAGCGCCAATCCTCTTGAGCTTATCTTCTGCGGCTTATCCTCGAATGATTCGAGCGACGCGCCGCCCTCAAATCGATCAATCGAATTGTGTCTGATCTCAGGTGCCAGCGGTCTGGCGCGTTTACTCCTGTTCGAGCGCTTGTGGAGTTTGCCGAAACTCTCATCTTCGCCCATGAATCCTACTTTTGTCGGATTCGTAGACCTCTCTCGAGGGAGTAAGATTTTTGCGAAACCGGCAAGATTCATAAAACGAACTCACTTCTATCTCGCTAGGTCGCTCGCTGCTCAAGAGGCTTCATGAAAATGATTTGTTGGGGGGCAATTATTTTTCTGGTTTATTGCGCCCCTGCTTTTGCCGCAACCTCGGTTGATCTTGATCGCGATTGGTTTTTTCGTACGGACCCAGGTCAAATTGGCTCCGCCGCCGGATGGCAAAGGAAACTTCCCGCGGAGACAGAATCGGTAAACCTACCGCACACGTGGAATATTGGCAGGCATGACAGCTATCTGGGCAAGGCCTGGTATTTCCGGGCATTTGAGATGCCAGCGCGGACCGCGAATCTCCATGTGAAGCTACACTTTGGGGCCACATTTTATTCGGCGCGAATCTGGCTGAACGGAGCCGAGGTAGGAGGACACGAGGGCGGCTATACCGCCTACTCGCTGGATATCACGCCATTTTTGCGCGACACAAATTATCTGGCGGTTGAAATCGACAACCGCATTAGCGAGGCAACGATCCCTGGTTTCGCGATGCGAGGATCTGGCACCACAAAGATGTGGTACGACTGGTGGGACTACGGCGGGATCGTTCGCGACGTTTGGCTGACATTGACAGGACCGGTCGAAGTGAACCGGCAACGGATCCGGAGCCAGATCCACCAGAAATCCGCGATGCTATCCGCAACCATCGAGGACGGCGTTTTCCTCGAGAGCCGATTTAGGAAGAACGAGCACTTGTTGGCGCGGGCAACGGCGTTCGGACCCGACAATCAGCCTGCCGCCGCTCTGACGCGCGCCATAGTGGTCGATCCGGGGATTCACCAGCTTACCATTTCTCTGGAATTGCCAGCGCCAAAGTTGTGGAGCATCGATCATCCGAATCTCTATCGCATGATGGTGCAGATCACTGATACGAGTGGAAAAATCCTGGATGAGCAAAGCGACACGTTCGGCGTTCGCACCGTCGAGATCCGCGATCGTCATCTTCTGATCAACGGAGAGCGTGCGCGCCTCACCGGAATTGCCCGGCACGAAGAATCGGTTTGGGAAGGTTTGGCCGAAACGCGGGGCACAATGCGCTATGACTACGATGACATGAAGACGTTGCAGGTAACACTGACGCGACCGGTGCATTACCCGCAGAATCCGTTCATCCTCGATTATGCCGACCGCCACGGCATTCTGCTTATACCGGAAATTCCGGTATGGCAATTCAGCGAAGCGCAAATGCGCGATCCCAAGGTGATTGCACTCGCCAAGCAGCAAATGCGCGAGATGATTGAACAGGCGGGCAACCATCCGAGCATCTTCGCCTGGAGCGTCTGCAATGAAAGCGACAGCGAAACGCCCGGTGGAATTGCCTACTTCCGTGCCATGCGCGACTTCATTCGCCAGATCGATCCAGAACGGTTCGTCAGTTATGCCGACGACAATCTCGCCAAGTTACAACAAGCGCAAGACTCCGCCGCCAACGATGCGGACTTCGTGATGATGAATCAATACTTTGGCAGTTGGCACGGTCCGGCAGCGGCGTTGCCCGCATCGCTCGATCTAGTGGATCGATTGTTTCCCAACAAGATGGTGATTATTTCGGAGTTCGGGCTGCCAGGGATTTTCGCCAAGGATGCAGAAGAGGCAGACCAGATGCGTGTGAAAATTATCAAGGAGCAGATGCCGGAACTGGCGCGTCGCGATTGGATTGCAGGAGCAATATTCTGGTGCTATCAGGACTACAAATCCAGGCGGAATCTGCGTCCGGGGCTGGAAGAAGGCTACGTCGATCATGGATTAGTGGACCAATACCGACAAAGACGTCCTTCTTATTATGTGTGGAAGGAGATGAATACTCCGGCTTCGCTGAGCGGGAGCTTTGAGCGGCCGACAGACAATGCGCCGGGGGCATTCACGGCGACAGTTCAGGCCAACACGGCGCAACGACTGCCATCGTATCCGCTTCACGACTACCGCCTGGAATGGGATGTGCGCGATGAGAACAACAAGGTCGTTGCCAGCGGAGCCGAAGCACTGCGCGATCTCGCAAACATGCAAACCGTAACGGGGAAGTTGCAACCACTGGCGGATACCAGTGCGCTCCGACTGCATCTGACCCTGCTGAGTCCGATGGGGTCGGTTGCGGCGGAAGACGATGTCGACTGGCGCCGCAATGAAATCGGATCGCAGCCAACACCGACGCCCGTCCCGGCGGCCATGACAGATGCGGCCGCAACGACTGCGCCCGCGCAATAGAATTCTGATGCGGCTGGCTGCGGATTGTCGGCAACAATATCATGTCTGTCATACCCATTGTTGTGCGCCCGGAGGAGATATGCCGATCCGCGCCTTGTGGTTTTTTCTTCTCTTCACGTTTGTGATCGGCGCATTTTCTCGCGGTCACGGCCAGGAGTATGCGATTGGCGCCGACGTTTCGTTCGCACGGCAGGCGGAGCAGCAAGGGTTTGTCTTCAAGGAGAATGGAGTTGCGACTCCGGTTCTGGATATGCTCAAGGCGCACGGCTACAACTGGGTGCGGCTTCGACTTTTTTACACCCCCACCGATCTCCCCAACAATCTCGATTACACCATTGCGACAGCTAAGGCCGCTAAGAAACTCGGCTTCCACACACTGCTCGACTTGCATTACTCGGACACGTGGGCCGATCCTGCGAAACAATTCACACCCAAGGCCTGGGTGGGCTTGTCGCACGATCAACTCGTGAAAGCGGTGTTTGCTTACACTCGCGACACGATTGCCGCCTTTCGGGCGGCGGATGTGCTTCCGGACATGGTGCAAATTGGCAACGAGGTTATCTCCGGAATGCTTTGGCCCGATGGCCGCTTGCCGGACGACTGGGATCACTTCGCGGCGCTGCTCAAAGCGGGAATTGCGGGCGTGGCGGCGGGTGCAGGTGACGGTCCGCATCCGCGCATCATGATTCACATCGACCGCGGCGGCGATGTCGGAGGCACCAAGTACTTTTTCGACAAGCTGAACTCGTATCACGTGCCCTACGATGTGATCGGACAGTCGTACTATCCGTGGTGGCACGGTAGCTTGAATGATCTGCGGGAAAACCTGCGCTTCATGGCGAAAGCTTACAAGAAAGATATCTTCGTCGTCGAGACTGCTTATAACTGGAAGCCTACTGAATACATCCATAAAAAAGCGACCTTTCCAGAAACACCGGAGGGGCAGAAGCAGTTTCTTGCGGCAGTGAATCGAGTCGTGCAGGAAACGCCAGGAGGATTCGGCAAGGGAATCTTCTGGTGGGAACCGGCGGTTCCGCCCCAACCCATCAGCTCCAGGAGCTTTTTTGATGACAACGGCAACGCCTTGCCGGTAATCACTGTCTTCGACAAGTTCATACGACCTTAGGTCGGTGTCGCAAGAGATCGCCTCCCGGCGACTGCATGCGGGGCAAAGGTATTCGCGTCAGAAGTAGAACTTCATCGCCAGCTGGATGGTGCGACTTCCCAACTTGGTTTTCGCGTAGCCAGCTGAGTCTGAGTTAGTCGGAAGGCTTCCGTAGTTCAGATAGGCCAGGTACAAACCCGGATCGTACTCCACAAAACTATAGAGCGGGTGATTGGCGAAGTTGAACGCCTGAGCGCGAAACTGCACGCTTTTCGTTTGGCTGATCTTGAAGGCCTTATAAAGTCCAATGCTATCGTTTTCGTAACGCGGGCCATGGATATAAGGCAACCGGTAGGTGCCAATGCTCGGGCCGCTGGTCACGCTTCCCGCCTGTGGCGCTTGGAAACAGTTGGCGTTGAAGTACTGGCCCTGCTGCAGGCCGGCCGTAGGATTGCAAACTAGCGTAGGCACCGCCTGTTCGTCGGGTGTGCCCAGAACGTTGCGATTGCTCATGTCCGGGCCATCGCTGTAGAAGCTTATGGTGCGATTGTGAACACCATCGTATTCGTTACCTCCGCCGCCGTTGGCGTTCGCGGCAGCGGTGAATTCCAACGGATTGCCCGATGTGAATTGTTCAATGCCGGTAAACTGCCAGCCGTCGAGGATTCCATTGAGCACCTTATTGTTCCCCAGATACTTGGCGCTTACATTCGGCAGATTAATCAGATACGAGATATTCAGAGTCTGGCTGCGGTCAAAGGGAGCGGGCCCATAGCAACGGCGCTCGTCGAATGGATCTTCGCAGTTGTAGGACAGAGTCTTGCCAAAAGTATAGGTGGCCCAAAAGTTCACGATGCCGGTTTGTTTTGAGGCTGAAACCTGCGCTGCGTTGTAGAAGGAGCTCAGGTTGTGGGTCATGGTGCTGAGTCCGCCATTCAGAGGATAGGGACGGCACAGCGTGTCGTTATAGGAACCTGTGGTGTAGTTTTCATAGCTGTCATATTCGTAGGGGCATCCCTCTGGCACGTTATTCTGGCCAGTATAGCCCGTCAGATTACGCGAGATATTTCCGGCGTAAGCCATCTCCACGTGGATCGAGCGGCCGACAGCCTGCGACACAGCGAATGTATACGAGTAAGTTACGGGGATCCGGTGATCGTTGATGTCAGCAATGCCGTAGGATCCAAGCGGGAGATAAGTGTTAAGGGTCGGAATATCCGAAATGGTCTTCGCACTAGTGGGGCCGTTCGGACTGAAGTATGCCGACATAAACGTCTCGTTCGGAGGGGCCTGTACGGTGGAAAACGCATTAGCGCCCGGGTCAACATAATAGTTGGTACCGATGCCACCGCGAATGACGGTATTGCCCGTGCCCCGGAAATCCCAGGCAAATCCGCCTGAGGGCGCGATCTGGAATCCCTGCGGCCGGCTTCCGCTGATGGAAATACCGGGGGTAGTGGCGTGGGTGACCAAGCCGGGAGCGTCCGCGAAGGTTCCATTGGGGTTGTATAACGCGGGATCGAAAACCACCATCTGGCCCTGGGGATCGAACCACGAGCCAATGTGATTGACGCGCACCCCGTAGTTAAGGGTGAAACGCGGCGACACCTTCCACTGGTCTTCGACGAAAAAGTCGATGCGTTTTTCACGCATGTTGGCGAGGAAGTTTTGCGTGCTTTGCGCATACCCGGACAGTTGTCCCGTCAGCAGGTCAGCGAACGCATTGCCCGTATTGTAAGAGCCGTTATATTCGCCCGTAATGATGGTGCTATTGTCCGTACCCTGCGTGCGCATGCCAAACTGCTGGTGGCCGAAGTAGACTCCGGCCTTCAGAAGGTGAGTACCAAGGATCTTCGTTATGTTCTCGTTGACGGTGTAAATCTGCTGGGGTGCGTTGGTGGTTGGAAAGGTGCCGCCACGCATATAGAGCGAGGCATAGCCGGCTCCGCCGTAACCCGGTTGTACGTTGGGGAGAATGGGCGAATCGTCCGGGTACAGGTCGGGTGCGGTGTACCCCAATACGGAGCGTGAGACCGCCGCTTCATCCTCCGTGTAGGTAAGGAAATTCAGGCGCGTATAGGCAAACGTGAACTGGTTAATCAAAGTCGGCGAAAACGTAGTTGCCAGGTTGCCGACGATCGATTGTGAGCCGTCGCGGTCGACCTGGTTGCCGGGAAAGGCGTTCGGAGTGAAATTGTTGAAGTAGCCGAAGGGCATTGGCACAACTTCGTGCTCGCGGTTGTATCGAGCGGAGAAGTGGTTCGCCTGGCTGACGTTGTAATCGAGTTTCAGGTCTTCCTGATCGCGAGGCTGATACGGAGTGACGGCAGTGACCAGATTGTAGCCGTTGGTGGTTGCCGGATTGGCATTCGGCAGCGGCAGGGCATTGATCAAAACCTGGCCATTCGGATCGATCGCGCTCGGATTGATGGTGCCGGGGGTGATACACAAAGATGTGTTGCTCCCGGCTGGTGCACAGGGCGTGGTCGAGGCATAATATGCGGTGCTTCCGTTGAGACTCTGCAAGTATGCCGTATCGCTGAAGTCGCCTGCGCGCATGTTCGGTGTGGGCTGTCCGGCGACGATTGAGCCGTTTGTGGGCGTGACCGCCTCGCGGATGTCCAGTGTCGGGTCCTGCACGTACTGCAGCTGTTTTTCGAAGGCGGCGAAAAAGAACAGCTTGTCGCGTGTTTCGTTAAAAGTCGTCCCCGGAATGAAGATTGGACCGCCGATATTGGCCCCCACGTAGTAGTAGCCATCGTCGGGCTTGGGCAGCCCAAGACTCTTCACCCGCCAGTCCGTGTCATCCAGCGCATGGTTGCGGACTGTCCCGTAGATTTCGCCATGGAAATTCTTTCCACCGGACTTGGTTTCGGTCTGCATCACGATGGGCCCGCTTGCCTGATCGGAAGCAAAGGCCGCCGTTTCCACCTTGACCTCCTGAATGATTTCTATATTCGGCGTTACGGCAGCCGATCCGGCTGTGTTCACATCCGTCACCGGGGCGCCGTCACTGACAATTTGCGTCAAGTCAAAGCGGTTGCCGTTCACGCTGTAGGCGCTTGCGTTGGGCGTGAATCCCGCGGTCTGGCCGCTATAGGTGTCGACGTTGAAGTTGCCCGAGTCGGCCGCGCCCGGCACCAGGCTGAGCAGTTCGATGGCGCTGCGCCCCATAATATTAAGGTTTTGCACCTGTTTGGCGGTGAGGGTATATGAAAGCTCGCCTGTGTCCTCGGGCGTTATGGCAGCCTGCTCCGCTGTGACCGTGACCGATTGGCCCGCGGCTTTTACTGCCAGACGGATGTTAGGGATCTCGGTATGGTCGGCAATATGCACAGCAATATTGCGTTTCAGCTCCACAAAACCTGGCTTGTCGAACGTCACATCATAGTTGGCAGCGGGCAGACCGGAGAAAGAAAAGAAGCCGTGCGAATCGCTGGTCGCCGTCTTTTGCGTCTGGTTCGCCGTGTCGGTCAATGTAATGGAAGCGCCCGCAATCACGGCTCCAGTCGTATCTTCAACGGTGCCGGTTAAGGTCGCTTGACCGACCTGCGCCCCTGACGGGACCGTAACGCAGGCAAGAAATGCCAATACCATCGCAACCAGGAATCGACGGAAGATCACAGACTTGGTGTTCTTCAATTTACCTTCTCCATTTTGCATTTCTTCTGCTCACTCCAAGCTTCGCCATCGGCCTAAACTGAGTTCGGTCCAGACACACGCACGCTCGCCTAGACCGCCACGAATCTTATGCCGAAGCGAGAAACCGCGAATCCGACAAAAGTAGGATTGGAACATTATCTTTAAATGGCTTGTAAGGAGTTTGCGGCAGGTTCCCCCCTGGAAATTCGGACTGTGGTAAATTTCATGGCATTGCAGTGGATGCAGTATGGTCCTGCTTCGACGGTGAATTGCGGGCGGCCCCAAGAAGTGCTCCGGACGGTCATTATCTTCGCGCTACTGACCCTGGTCGTTCCTTTTATCGTTGCTGCCGCAAACAATTCTTCTTCTCCGCTGGATGCTTACACTGAACGCAAGTGGCAGATGCAAGACGGTTTGCCGGAACAGATTGTGCAGGCCTTTGCGCAGACCGCCGATCATTATCTGTGGATTGGAACGACCGGAGGCCTTCTTCGTTTCGATGGCGCGAGCTTTGTACTTTATGACCGGGAAAGCACCCCTGCATTTCGCGACAACAATATTTTTTGTCTCACCGTGTCTCGCGACAATTCACTGTGGATCGGAATCGAAGGCGGAGGGCTGATTCGTTATAGCGACGGTATTTTCCATGCTTTCTCGACCAACGATGGATTGAGCAACGCCTTTGTGCGTGCCATTGAACAGGACTCCAAGGGACAGATTTGGATTGGCACGGACGACGGATTGTTCCGCCTGGCGGGAGAGCGGCTCGAGCGCATCGACGGTACCGAAAGTGTGCCTCGAGTAGCCGTACACACAATCTACGAAGATCGCGGCGGGCACTTGTGGGTGGGCGGATCGAAGCTGCTGAGGCTCGAAGGCGCGGTGGCAACCGAGTATCGCCTGCAGGGCGAGGCCAGCCAGAATCGGGTGAAATCCGTTCTTGAAACAGAGGATGGAACGGTTTGGGCGGGAACGGTTTCGGGTCTACAGCGAATGTTACCGAGCGAACTTGCGAAACAAACAAATATTCAGGGCTTCGAAAGGATAAGTGGATTCAATGGGACGGTTCGGTTTCTTCGCGAGACCTCCGATGGCAGATTATGGATTGGTACGATCGGTCACGGGCTTCACATTTACAGCCACAATCGATTTTCCGCGATCACAGCGCCCAACAAACTGCCGAGCAATACCGTCTTGAATCTGTTCGAAGATGTCGAAAAGAATATTTGGGTTGGAACGCAAGCGGGCATGCTGCGCCTCAGCAAGACTCCAGTGAGAACGGTCGAATTGCCGGATGCGTCCGATTCCGATGCTGAAACCGTCTATCAGGATTTCGACAACGATGTTTGGATCGCCGCTGCCAACCTGTTTCGCTTTCAGAAGGACAAGGCTACCCCCTATCGTTTCCCTGCGTTGGCAGGCGTGCGAGTGCGAAACGTATTTCGCGACCGCGAAGGGACGCTCTGGATCGGAACCGATGGTCGCGGCGTATATCACCAGGTCGGAAAACAACTCGTCCATTACACAACCCGGCAAGGACTGGTGAATAATTTCGTCCGTGCCTTCTTGCAGAGCCGCGACGGTAGCGTCTGGATTGCAACCGACGAAGGAGTTAGTCGCTGGACGAAGAACACTCTTACCAACTATCAAATGAGTGATGGGCTCTGCTACTTCAGCACGCGATCACTTCTGGAAGATCGCAATGGGGACCTCTGGATTGGCACGGATCACGGCGTCAGTCGATTACACAACAACAAGTTCGAAAGCGATGGCGTAGTTCGAGCTTTGCAAGATGAAAAAGTCTGGGCGATCCATCAAGATCCCGATGGCGGCATGTGGTTTGGAACTCGTAATGGTGGTCTCTACCGCTGGCAGTCGGCCAAACTGACGCATTACACCGTCGCGCAGGGATTAGCGAGCAACAGTATTTACGAGCTTCTGGAAGACCACCACGGCAAGTTGTGGGTGAGCGGTCCGGATGGTATTTCCGTAATGAATCGTCGCGACCTCGAAACCATCGTGGATCATCCCGGCAGCCGCGTGCCGGTCACGCTCTACGGAATCTCCGAGGGCCTCGAAACCATTCAGATGTGCGGAGGAGAGAAGCCAGCTGGAATTCTTACGACGGAAGAAGAGGTATGGTTTCCGAGCAGCAAGGGACCGGTGCGGGTTTCGACCGACCAATCTGAGCCTTCGAATCCAGCGCCGGTCGTTATCGATCGAGTGCTGGTGGATGGCCTGCAAGTTCCCGCCGGAAGCCGACTCTCACTTCGTCCGACGATTGCCAAGCTGGAGCTGCATTACGGCGTGGTGCTGCTGCGATCGCAAGAGCGCATCAATTTTCGCTACATTCTCGATGGCTTTGACAAGAACTGGAGTGACGCCTCAGCGGCGCGCACCGCTTATTACACAAACCTTCCACCCGGCAGATATCACTTTCGTGTGGCGGCCTATGAGATGAACAATCCCGCTCAGATTGCAGAGACCTCATTGGCGATTGTGCAGGAGCCACACTTTTATCGCACATTCTGGTTTCTGGGATTGTGTTTACTGCTCGCTGCGGGCACAGTACTGGGGATCTACCGGGTCCGGCTGGGTCAGCTGCGCGCGCGCTTTCAGGCAGTGCTGGACGAGCGAAACCGGTTGGCGCGCGAGATGCACGACACACTGATTCAGGGATGCGTGGGCGTGTCGGCGCTGTTGGAAGCTCAATCCAGCATTGGGCACGCAGAAAAAAGCAACGGGCATGACCTGCTGGAATATGCCCGCACCCAGATCAGGTCTACGATCGATGAAGCCCGTCAGGCCGTCTGGAATCTGCGCCAAAACTCCAGCGCGGTGGCCAGTCTTGCACCGCAGCTTGAAGCCATGAGCCAGCAAATCAGCCAGGAATTTGGAATACCTGTGGGATTCCGGACCGTCGGCAAACGCTTTGGGCTTGATCAATCCGCGGTGCACGACCTACTGATGGTAACGCGCGAGGCTCTGTACAACGCTGTGCGTCACGGCCAGCCTCACCGTGTGCAGGTGGAAGTCTGTTATGAGGAGCGATGTTGCCGGGTGAAAATTAGTGATGACGGCTCAGGATTTGATTTCGCGTCCATTGCTTCATCATCGACAGGCCATTATGGACTAATCGGAATGCGCGAGCGCGTGGAACGAATCGGGGGAAAGTTCATCCTGAACAGCCGCATCGGCTCCGGAACTGATCTATTGATTGAAGTGCCGCGCAATCTCACGGCGGTGCGCAATGATAACAACGACGATGTGCGGGAGAGAACGCTGTGAACCCCGCCGAGAAAATGAAAGTCATGGTAGTGGACGACCATCCGCTGCTGCGTGTGGGCATAACCGCGATCGTCAACGCGCGCTCGGATATGACCGTGGTTGCTCAGGCGGAAACCGGGGAAGAAGCCGTGAATATGTTCCCGCGATGCAAGCCTGATGTGACCCTGATGGACCTGAAGCTTCGCGGGATGAATGGGGTCGCGACCATTGAAGCGATTCTGGCTGACCACCCAAGTGCCCGTTTCATCGTAGTCACAACCTACGAAGGAGACGAGGACATTCATCGCGCCCTCGAGGCAGGTGCCCAGGGATACATCATTAAAGGAATGCCTTACCAAGTGCTGGTGCAGGCGCTGCAACGAGTGCATTCAGGCGGACGCTTTCTGCCCCCACCGGTTGTTCATGCTTTGGCTTCGCGCATGCCGGATTCAGACCTGAGTGCGCGCGAGCTGGAAGTTCTCGGTCTGCTGGTTGCTGGCCAGAGCAATAAAGACATCGCGCATTCCCTGGGCATCACAGAGGCCACAGTAAAAAGTCATGTCAGCGCGATTCTCATGCGGTTGAACGTGAACGATCGCACCCAAGCCGTAGTCACCGCGATCCAGCGCGGTCTAATCCATTTATAGCCTTTAGCTCTCCAAGGAAGTTTCGCCGACACCCATTGCTCCATGGGACGTCGTGCTGGTTGAACCTACCCGAATTGCGCACTTTCTGATGCCTTACCGCAACACAAGGTTTACTTCTGTGTGCCTAGTCTTTGTCTAATCGCTGATCGGCGCTGTCGCCGGGGTTGGAAAAGATCGCGGCATTCGACGTGGGGTATTTTGTACGTTTATTCACGAACGCGCATCGAAAGGTGCGCCATGTGGATTGTCAAATACACGTCCGTCGACAATACCGGCGACGAGGTTTGACGTTAGTCGCTATTTTGTTATAGTTACCCTCACATTCTAGGATCACGGGGAGGAAGAACCCATGACTGGCGTGCTTATGGCACGAAGTGTGACCGGCGACACGGCCGGAGAGCATCCTGAGGCCGGACTCCGGGAACGGAAGAAAGCCCGACTACGACAGCAGATTATCGATACCTCGATCAAACTGTTCCGCAGGTATGGCTACGAAGCCACGCGGATCGACGACATCGTGCAGGTGCTCGAAATAAGCCAACCTACATTTTTCCGTTATTTTCCAGCCAAGGACGCGGTTCTACGCGAAGTAGGAGAACGCGGGTATGCCTGTATCTGCGAGAGATTGCGTTCTGAGCTTTCGAGCCAAGCGGGAACGGACGACCGTTTACGGCGGTTGTACATAACCATGGCGCGCGAAGTGGAGGCCGACCGCAAACTTTGGCAAGCGGTGGTGTTGTCGGGCGCCATGGATCCGGTACGGTCCGCGGAACTGCGTGGCCACGAAGAGGCTGCCGTCAGCTTGTTACAGGAAATCCTGACGCAGGGACAAAAGCGAGGCGAAGTGACGCGCGCGTTTCCGGTGGTGCATCTAGCGGAGTTTATGGAAGGTCTCTACAACACAGTGGTGCGGCAATGGGCCGTGGATCTAACCGGGCCGCACCAGCTCACGGACCGTGTACGGAGCGCGGTGGACTTTTTCTTGCGCGGCATTCGGCCCTAAGTGCCTTGTCATGGAGCCGCTGCTTAATGATTCCTTCGATGTTTGGCAACCTGATTCCAGGAGAAGGCGATGAAAGCCGCTGTTTTGCACTCATCCCAGACAGCACTATCGCTCGAAGAAGTGCCTCGCCCGGAAGTTGAGGCGGACGAAGTTTTGATCGACGTGGAAGTTTGCGGCGTCTGCCACTCCGATTTGCACGTTGCCGATGGCGACTGGCCGCAACTGGCGCGCATCGTAAAAAAACCACTGATTCTGGGGCACGAGATCGTGGGCCGGGTGATCGCGCGCGGCGCGGCGGTTACAAGCATTCGCGTCGGCGAACGCGTCGGCGTGCCATGGGTGCAGTGGACGTGCGGGCAGTGTGAGTTTTGCCGCGAGGGTAACGAGAATCTGTGCGTCAAACAGCGCATCACCGGAGTGATGGTAGATGGCGGATATGCGGAATTTGCCAAAGCTCCGGCAACGCATGTAGTCAAGATCCCTGACTCGCTCGCATCGGAGCAGGCTGCGCCGCTGCTTTGCGCGGGAATTACGGTCCATCGCGCCCTCAAACAGGCAAAGATTCGCCGGGGACAACGACTGGCGGTTTTTGGCGTAGGAGGACTCGGCCACATAGCCGTCCAGATTGGCCGGGCGGCGGGAGCGGAAGTGACCGCCATCGATATCTCGGAGGAAAAACTCGCGTTGGCAAAGTCGCTGGGCGCCGCGCGAACGCTGAACGCCGCGACCAGCAATGTGGTCAAAGAGGTGCGCGGCTCCGGCGGAGTGCACGTTGCGCTCGTAACCTCGGCGGCCAAATCCGCATACGACACGGCGTTTTATTGTGTACGCCCGACGGGGACGCTGCTGGTGGTGGGTCTGCCCGCACAGGATATTTCGTTCCCCCCGATTCTTATGGCGAGTACGGAGATTCAAATCAAGGCCACAGCGGTCGGTACGCGCGAAGACCTAAGCGAGGTTCTGGCGATGGGAGCAGCCGGCACCATCCATTGCCAGGTAACAACACGCCCACTGGCGGAGGCTCAGGAGGTTCTGGGAGAACTGAGCCGCGGCGAAGTTTCGGGACGCATCGTACTGCGCCTGCATTGACGTTAGCCACTATAAAATGATATTAACTAACACGTTTGCGCTTCTGCACGGAGAGGCCTTGTTGGCGTGAATGTTAGGAAACTTTTCGATCTGACCGGTCGCGCGGCCATTGTTTCCGGTGGCTCCATGGGGCTCGGCCTTCAGATGGCCGAGGGTCTGGCGGAGATGGGAGCGAATCTGGTGCTCTGCGCCCGCAAGCGCGAACGCTGCGAGGAAGCAGCCGAAGCATTGCGCACTCACGGTGTGCAGACGCTGGCATTAGGATGCGATGTCAAGGACAAGGCGTCGATTCAGCAAGTAGCAGAAGAGGCACTCGCCAAGTTTGGGCGCATCGATATTCTGGTCAACAACGCGGGCGTGTCCTGGGGCGCTTCGGTGGAAGAAATGACGGTGGAGCAGTGGGACAAAGTTCTCTCCACGAATTTGACCGGGACTTTTCTTTTTTGTCAGGCAGTGGGCAAGGCCATGGCCTCGCAGGGCTCAGGCAAGATCATCAACATTGCATCGGTCGCGGGCTTGGGAGGATCGTCGTCGGAACTGCAGGCCATTGGTTACCACGCCAGTAAAGGCGGAGTGATTGCGTTCACCAAGGATCTGGCATGCAAGTGGGCGGCGCACAACATCCAGGTGAATGCGATTGCGCCGGGATGGTTTCCGACGCATATGTCGAAGCATGTGATTGAACATCGCAAAGATTCTTTGCTACAGAAGATTCCGCTCGGCCGCTTTGGCGGCGATCATGATCTGAAAGGCGCCGCGGTGTTTCTGGCATCGGACGCTGCGGCATACGTGACCGGCCACGTGCTGGTGGTCGATGGAGGCCAGACGGCCTGGTAAAAAACCTTCATGAATCTACCTCTAACACCGGTCCGCTTTCTTCGCTACTCTGAGCAGCAGTTTCCCCACAAGACGGCGGTGGTGTGCGGGGAGCAACGATTTACTTATGCCGAGTTTGGCGATCGTGCACGGCGACTGGCGGGCGCTTTGCGCGGCGCCGGTCTGAAAGCAGGCGATCGCGTGGCGTTCCTCAGCCTGAACTGCCATCGCTTGCTCGAAGCCTACTTCGGAGTGCTGGAGGCGGGCTGCGTTTTGCTTCCACTCAATATCCGCCTGGCGGCGCCCGAACTTACTTACATCTTGAATGATTCCGGAGCGACGGTGTTGTTCCTGGAAGAAGAGTTTGTCGGGCTTGTCGATTCGTTCCGCCGAGAGCTGCGCACGGTGCGTTCGTTTCATCAACTCGGGTTGCGTCAAAGCGCGGATACGCCGCAAGCGAAATGGCTCTCGCATGAAACCTATGAGCAGATGCTGGCCTCTGCCACTCCTTATCGCGAGGACCTGTTGGCGTTTGATGAAAACGCAGTGGCGGAAATGTTTTACACCAGCGGAACCAGCGCCAGCCCGAAAGGCGTGATGCTCACGCATCGCAATATCTACTTGTATGCGATGAACATCGCCTTGCACTATCACATCGCTTACGACCACGTGGTGCTGCACACAATTCCATTGTTTCACGCCAACGGTTGGGGAGCAGCTCACACCGTAACGATGATGGGCGGAACGCATGTCATGCTGCCGCGCTTCTTGCCCGAGGAAGTATTCCGACTCGTCGAACGGGAACGAGTGCGCCAGTTGAGCTTGGTGCCGATCATGGCGATCGCACTCATCAACTCGCCTTCGCGCACGAAATACGACCTTAGCAGCGTGGAGTGGGCCACGATTGGCGGCGCGGCATCGTCCCCTACCTTGATCAGGGAAGCGGAGCAGACTTTCGGATTCAAATGCTATTCGGGATACGGGCTGACCGAGTGTTCGCCTTCGCTCTCTACCGCCGAATTGAAACCCGACATGCAATGCACGCCGGAGGAGCGCTACGTCGTGCAGGCCATGACTGGCTATGCCTTTCCCGGGTGCGAGCTCCGCGTAGTCGATGACGACGATAACGATGTGCCGCACGACGCAGCGACAATGGGAGAAATCATTGCCCGCAGTGACGGCGTGATGGCCGGCTACTGGCGGCAGCCGGAAGCTACGGCGGAAGCCCTGCGTGGCGGATGGTTTCACACCGGCGACATGGCAGTGATCGCGGAGAACGGATACATCCTGATCGTGGACCGCAAGAAAGACATTATTGTGAGTGGGGGCGAAAATATCTCGTCGCTCGATGTTGAAAAGGTGCTGGTGGCGCACCCCGATGTTTACGAGGCGGCGGTGATTCCGGTGGCCGATCAGAAGTGGGGTGAAGTGCCAAAGGCGATCGTGGTGGCGAAGCCGGGACGCAATCTGAGCGAGGCGGAATTGATCGAGTTTTGCCGCGCGCGCATTGCTCACTACAAGTGTCCGCAATCGATCGAGTTTTGCGAGTGCTTGCCAAAGACCGCTACCGGCAAGGTTTTGAAGAGAGAGCTGCGGGAAAAATATAAAAGTGGAGCGGTGCCGCTGCGTTCGGGTGGCTGAGGAGCGTAATCGCATATGAGCGAACTGGTGAGAATTACGAAAGACAATGATGTCGCCGTCATCACCATCGACAATCCGCCGGTCAACGCTTTGAGCCCGGGCGTCCCGGAGGGGATTTCGGCGGCGATCGATGCGATGAACAGCGACCCCTCGGTCAAGGCAGCAGTGATGATCGGCGCCGGCCGCACGTTTGTCGCGGGCGCCGATATCAAGGAGTTCATCAAGATGACGTCGGGTGGAAGACGCCGCATAACCTTGCTTCCGCTGTTGCATCACATTGAGGAGAGCGCAAAGCCGGTGGTCATGGCTATCCACGGGAACGCGTTTGGTGGCGGACTGGAGCTGGCTATGGCCGGCCATTACCGCGTGGCATCGCCAACGGCGCAGGTAGGTCAGCCGGAGGTGAAGCTCGGAATCATTCCTGGCGCGGGCGGTACGCAGCGTCTACCGCGGTTAGTGGGGATCGCGAAAGCAGTAGAGATGTGCGCCGAGGGCAAGCCAATTTCCGCGAGCGAAGCTGCCTCGCTTGGATTAATCGATCGATTGATTGAGGGAGACTTGCTGGCCGGGGCCGTGGCGTTTGCGCGCGAAGTTGCCGCCAAGCCCGCGCCGAAAACGCGGGAGCGAACCGAGAAGCTGGCGGCTGCTGCAGAGAGCGCGCCAGTTTTTGCGGCGGCACGCGAAACGGCCGGCAAGAAGCAGCGGGGCCTGAAGGCTCCTCTGGCAGCGATTGACGCGGTGGAAGCGGGAACCCGATTGTCTTTCGACGAGGGCTGCGAGGCCGAGGCGAAGCTTTTCACCGAATGTCTTTTCTCCGATCAATCGAAAGCGCTCATCCATGTTTTCTTCGGCGAACGCGAAGTAGCAAAGATCCCCGACATCCCCAAGGAAACGCCGGTCGCTCCGGTCAATCGTGCGGCGATCGTTGGTTCAGGAACCATGGGTGGAGGAATCGCGATGGTGTTTGCCAACGCGGGAATTCCTGTGGTGCTCAAAGACGTGAGCGAGGAAGCACTCGATCTGGGTATGGGCAAAATAAAAAAGAATTATGCCAGTTCAGTGCAGCGCGGGCGTTTTACCCAGGCATTCGTTGATGAACGTCTGAAATTAATCACGCCGGTACTCAGTTACGATGCCTTCCGCGAGGTCGACATGGTGGTGGAAGCGGTGTTCGAGGGTATGGCGCTGAAAAAAGCCGTATTCCTAGACTTAGACCGCATCTGCCGCCCCGGCGCAATTCTGGCCAGCAACACTTCGACGCTGAACATCGACGAAATCGCCGAGGTCACGTCGCGGCCGGAAGCAGTGATCGGAACGCACTTTTTCAGTCCCGCGAACGTCATGCGGCTGCTAGAAATTGTGCGCGGAAAAAAGTCGAGCAAGGAAGTGATTGCCACCTGCATGCAACTGTCGAAGAAGCTGGGCAAGATCGGCGTGCTGGTAGGGAACTGCCGCGGTTTCGTTGGCAACCGCATGTTTGGCCCCTATCGGAGGGAGGCGCAATTCCTGATCGAAGAAGGGGCGAAGGTCGAAGCGGTGGACCAGGCCCTGGTCGAATTCGGCAATGCCATGGGTCCGCTGGCAACCGGCGATTTGGCGGGTCTCGATGTAGGCTGGCGCATTCGTAAGGAGTACCGTCATCTGGAAAAGCCCGGAATCCGGCAGCCCTTTGCCGAAGACCGTCTCTGCGAAATGGGACGGTACGGCCAGAAAACGGTGCGGGGATGGTATCGCTACGACGAGAATCGGCGCGCAAGCGTTGACCCCGAGGTGGCCGGGTTGGTGCGGCAGTGGAGTGCGCAGGCTGGAATTCCGCAGCGACAGATCTCCGCCGAAGAAATCGTGGATCGTTGCATCTATGCGCTGGTGAACGAGGGAGCGCGCATTCTCGAAGAAGGATATGCGCTACGTGCGGTCGACATTGACATCATTTATCTCAACGGTTACGGATTTCCTTCTTACCGCGGGGGTCCCATGTGGCACGCAGACACCGTGGGATTGCAGAAGGTTTATGAGCGCGTTTGCGAATTTCACGAGCAGCAGGGGGAACTCTGGACGCCCGCTCCTCTGCTCAAGCGTCTGGCGGAAGCGGGAAAAACATTTGCCGAGTTCGACAAAGAACAGGTCGCCGCGGCGTAAGGGAAAGATATTGGGGATCTCATGAGAGAAGCAGTCATCGGCGCCAGTTCGCGAACAGCGCTGGCGAAGTCATTTCGCGGATCGTTCAACATGACGCGTCCCGATGATCTGGCCGCGCACTGCATTAAGGATGTGCTGCGCAAGACGCCACAGCTCGATCCACGCGAAGTTGAAGATGTCATCCTGGGCTGCGGGCAACCGCATGGCCCGCAAGGACACAACATCGCGCGAGTTTCGGCCCTGCTGGCCGGTCTGCCCACTTCGGTCGGCGGAGTTACGCTCAACCGGTTTTGTTCGTCGGGCTTGCAGTCGATTGCGTCGGCTGCCTACCAGATCGTGAACGGAGGCGCCGACGCGGCGATCGGAGGCGGCGTAGAGAGCATCACCATGACGCCCCGCAACAGCGATCCCAATCCGCGTCTGCTGGAACAGGCGCCGGGCGTGTATATGGTGATGGGCGATACGGCCGAGGTTGTAGCCAAGCGTTACAAGATCAGCCGGCAGGTGCAGGATGAATACGCGCTCCTGAGCCAGCAGCGCACGGCGAGTGCCCAGCGGGAAGGTTTTTTCCAGGACGAGATCGCTCCCCTGCGCGTGATGCGCGCGACACTCGATAAAAAGACCAACGAGATAATTGCCCAAGAGGAAGTATGCGCGGACAAAGACGAATGCAATCGCCCCGACACAACGCTCGAAGGCCTATTGGCGTTGAAGCCGCACTTTGACCCGACTAGTGGCCAAGGCACGGTTACCGCGGGAAACTCCTCGCAGTTGTCAGACGGAGCCTCGGCAACGCTCGTGATGTCGCGTGAGCGCGCAGACCAACTCGGTATTCCCTACAAACTGATTTTTCGCGGCTTTCAGGTTGCGGGCTGCGATCCCGACGAAATGGGCATCGGCCCGGTCTTCGCGGTGCCGAAGTTATTGCAACGCGCCGGAGTGAAACTCAACGACATCGATCTCTGGGAACTCAACGAAGCATTTGCCGTCCAGGTAGTCTACTGCCGCGATCGTCTCGGAATCGATCCCGAGAAAATGAACGTGAATGGCGGTTCGATCTCAATCGGCCATCCCTTCGGCATGACCGGATCACGAATGGTGGGAACGCTGGCGAACGAGATGGCACGGCGTAAGGCTCGTTATGGAGTCGTCACGATGTGCGTGGGCGGCGGCCAAGGTGCAGCAGGACTGTTTGAGCGGGCGGGCTGAGTAAGCGGAAGAGCATGAGCCACATCATCCTGGTGCGCCACGGGCAAGCGTCTTTTTTGGGGAGCGACTATGACAAGCTCTGCGCAAACGGTGAACAGCAGGCCAGATTGCTGGGCGAGTATTGGTCGCGACGCGGGGTGACTTTTGAGAGAGTCCATTCGGGCCCGCGTGTCCGGCAGAAGGAAACGGCTCGCATCGCGGCCGAGGCGTATCACAGTGCCGGGGTTGATTTTCCCGAGGCAATCGTCATGAGCGAATTCGACGAATATCAAGCCGAAGCGGCGCTCCGAGCATGTCTTCCGCAGCTGCTGCAGGTGGATCCGGTGATCAGAGAATTGCGCGGCGCCTACGAACATGCCAAAGAATCGGTCGAACCCACCGACCGGCGCAAGACGTTCCAAAAATTATTCGAAGCAGTGATCAGCAAATGGGTTTCGGGAGAAGTTAAGGCGGACGGGGTTGAACCGTGGAACGAATTCTGCTTACGAGTGGAGCGGGGCCTGACAAAAGTCGTGCGCGCCACTACTCCGGCGGCAAGCGCGGTGATTTTTACATCGGCGGG
>Ga0209221_1000081_pt1 | contig 57570 bp, 67 predicted proteins | sample BlaSpr_A8_Ref_O2_FD_187989 | JGI IMG/M metagenome (GOLD analysis project Ga0209221, IMG submission 187989) | Forest soil microbial communities from Thunder Bay, Ontario, Canada - Black Spruce, Ontario site 2_A8_Ref_O2 (SPAdes) (version 2) | ecosystem: Environmental > Terrestrial > Soil > Boreal...
AGAATGAGGGTAACTCCTACTGTGGGCGTGTAGCTCAGCTGGGAGAGCACCTGCTTTGCAAGCAGGGGGTCACCGGTTCGATCCCGGTCACGTCCACCACCATCTTCCTGCTTTTCAGGCACTTACTAATTGGGCCGTTGGCTAGCTTCGCCAGATTTGGGAACAATTGGGAACAATAAGGATTCCAACTGATCCACGGCCTGTCTCTGAGCGCTTCCGCTCGCATGGGTGTAAATCTGGAGCGTGGTCGTCATATGCGAATGGCCGAGTTGCGCCTGCGCCACCCGCAACGGAGTTCCTTGCTCGTGAAGCAACGTCCCATGCGTGTGCCGCAGAGAATGCCAATCCACTGATCCGAGCCCCGCTTGTTGAGAGGCCGGATGGAGTTGGCGTCTTCGCAGATTCTTCGCGGCAAGTGGCGTACCTAGCCGGGTTGAAAAGACCAATGCACCGTCTGCGATATCTCTGCAACTAGCGCGGCGTGCCTGTAATGCCTGAACGACTCCGGGTGTGAGCGGAACTTCCCGACGGCTGGCGCGAGTTTTCGGAGTCCCAAAAGTTCCTTTGTAACAGGTCTCCTCAACACGCAATGTCCCAGCTGCAAGGTTGATTCGTCCCCACCGCAGCGCCAGAATTTCTCCGATACGCAAACCGGTCATAACGGCAATGAGCACGATCGTGCGTACGGGTTCTTCTGAAGCAGCCAGCAGTCGCCGCACTTCATCCAGAGAAAGGAATCGGTGTGGACGCTTGAGCGAGCGTTCCGGCATTTTCGTACCACGCACTCGGTTATCGGACAGAAAGTTCCAGTCGACCGCGGTCCCTATGACCTTGCTCAAGAGACTGCGGAGGTGGTGTGTCGTCTCCCATGCGTAGCCGTTTTTCAGTTTTCCGATCAGGAACGGTTGAACCTCCGCACGGGTGATGTCGCACAGGCGACAATCACGGAAGCGCGGTAGTAGATGCTTACGCAGAAGAAACGAATAGATCTCCTGCGTAGCGGGTTTAAGTGTGGGCAACGCAACCGGTTCAAAGTGATCAGCCACAAATGCTCCAAACGACATTGTGGCCTGAGCCCGGCGTTGCCCCGAGTTGATCGCGGCAAGACGGCTTTGCAAGAGAATGCGAGCATCGCGCCGGCTGGGTATTTCGCTGACCAACCCGAGGACTTCGGACCGTAGGATCCTCTCGACGGTGCCATCGGGCTGAATCACGCCTTCCCTCCAACGTGCGACCCACATCTTCTTTTTCTTGCCTCGTGTAAACAGATACCCATCTTGGTACCGACAGCGAACCATTTTTCTCCTCTCTTTCGAGTGGTTGGTTCGTCTGCCTTTCCCTATGTCGCTTACGAGTGTACTCCGACCGTCAAGGTGCATTGGAGCGTACTCGCTGCGACTCGACCCACGCCAAGACTTCCGTTTGGCGGAAGCGCCAATATTTGCCTAAGCGGATTCCGGGGAGTCGATCGATCGACCGTTTGCGCGTTCGGTCATAGACCCACGAAACGGGCACGCGGAGAAGTGCGGCAAACTCTTTGACGGTGAGCAGTTCATTCGTGTCGAAAGGGTTTTGGCTTACATTGCCTCGCTGCTCGTCCGAAGCGGGTGAGATAGAGTGATTGGAAGACAGCATTAAACCTCCCGAGAAGACGTCGAATTCGATGGGACGTGCTCGTCGAGCGAGCGCTCGTCTCTGTGTTGAGCACCGGGCGCCGCAGGAACTTGGATTGCAAATTGGGACTGCGCTTTGTTGACGGTGAGGCGAGCGTAATAGTCCGGATCGGCCTTATCTTCGGCGCGATAGTCTGCTATTTTCCGGATGATCTCCTCGGGATGGTCACCGCGCGCGAGTGCGCGTTTCGCGTAGGCCCAGTCGGCTTCCGATTGACTACGATGCCCGAATGGCAGCTTGCGCATGCGCCCGTGGTCGTCCCCCAAGTGTCGGGGCGCATCGGGGGAGTCGTCGTACACAGCGAAGTCATGAAGCCGGTAAATCTGGTCCGTTTCCTGGATAGCGCGGACCAGAAATTGCTCGTTGTACTTTCGGTTTGCAAATCCGGGCACGCGCAGTACGCGGGATATGTCGGTTGCCGCGATATCGCCTCCGAACTGAGTCGCCAGCGAGCGCAAGAGGCCTTCGGCTTGTCCTGGATCGAGTCCCTCCACTCGCCAAACGACTTGATTTTTTTCGAGGGAAGTATCGAGTACAAAATTGGGGGTCGGGACGTCTCGCGACGATCGAATGGCCTCGAGAGAATGAGCGGCTTCTTCGTCAAGGTCGAGGTACACATGGCGAATCTCGCGGACGTTTTCCTTCGTTCGGGAATAGCAGTGAGCTTTGATCGGATTCATCCCGAGAAAAATGTCAGCGCCGGTCTCGTTCTGTTCAATGAGCCAGTACAGAAATGGTTGACTGGCGATTGCCTCCACGGCCAGGATGCGCTGTATCGTTTGCCCACGAAGGCGGTTCCGTACCAAAACGGCGACGCGGTCTGCAGGCGAATGGAGCGCGAGGATGTACTCGGAGGCGGAAAGCATCTTTCGAGAAAACGACGCCCGCTCGCTCATGGGTGTTCTCGCGGGGCGATGTAGATCGTGCAGAAATCGAAGAGATCGGCGTCTGGGTCGTAGCTCTTGATCTCAAGCACTTCGGAGATGAATCGGCGTCCCGGGCGTCGCTCGATTTGCACGACGACATTCAGAGAATCTCCGATATTGGTCTTCACCGAGCGGTACGGAAGCTCGACGCCGCTCTGCAAGACGCAGCTGGTGAAGCGTGCGAGCCCTTGTTTCGCAGAACTTGCGTGGATGGTAGATAGAGTTCCGGAATGCCCGGTGTTCAATAGCTGCAAAAGGTCGAACGCTTCGCCCGATCTAATTTCTCCCAAGAGGATTCTGTCCGGACGGTGACGGAGCGCTGCTTTGAGTAGGTCGCGAATCGAGACCGCGGCAGTGCCGTTCTGCTCCCGACGCGCCTCGAATCGGACGAGATTTTCATGATGCAATTGGATCTCCGCGGTGTCCTCGATAAGCAGAATGCGTTCGTTGGCAGGAATGAACTTTCCGAGTGCCGTGAGTAATGTGGTTTTCCCGGTACCGGTTCCACCACTCAATAGAATGTTGCTTCGCTGCAGCACGTAATCCTCGAGCCGATTTGCAAGACTACGATCGAGTGTTCCTTCGCGAATGAGATCGTCGAGTTCGAAACGGCGGGCGTTGAACTTGCGAATGGTCAGAGTGACCCCACCGAGGCTGCACGGGGGAATCACGGCCGCAACGCGGCTCCCATCCGGAAGCCGCGAATCGAGAATCGGATTCGCCTCCGAAATGTCATCGCCCAATCGTCGCGCGATGTTCTTGACTGCGACCGTCAGCGCTCGCTCGCCGAGAGTGATGCCGGAGGCCCTTTCGATAAATCCCTTTCGCTCGATAAACACGCGGTCGGGACCGTTAATCATGACTTCGCTGATGGTGTCGTCGAGGATCAGATGTTCGATCGGTTTGAGGAAGGGAAGTATGGTTTCAAAACCGTTCATCAGAGCACTCCTTCCTCAAGCTGCTGGAAATACGATTTATTGGGATCGTTGTAGTACGGCTTGAGATAGCAAAAGGTTGGCGGGATCGGATTCAGGCCATCATAGGCAACGACAACCGACTGCGCATTGCGCAGTTCTGTGAAAGTCTTCATGTCGAACCGAAAGTCGGATTGCGTGTTGTAGCTCTTCGAAGCCGTGATGTTGGCGCGATGCGACAGCGTGTTGCCGGTCAACAAACTGACGCGGGCATCGTGCCCGCTCTCGGAAAGGTTGTAGCTGACTTTCAGTTGATCTTCGCGACCGCACAGCTCGCTCGCGTGCTTGGCAGAAAAATCATCGGAAAGCGTGAGGAAGATTTTCGTTCGGAACGTCTGGAGCAAGGTGCGCCAGCTGTCTCCCGGGAGCGCGGACCGCAGCGAACTGATGCTCTGTGTGGCCACAATCGGAATGCATTTCGGTTGTCGCGATAGGCTGAAAAACTTTTCATCGCCCGTTGGATCGCTCTCGCCTACGGTCGCAAAGTGTTGGTACTCGTCGCACAGAAACAGGACCTGGCGGAAATGTTTCTCGGGATTCGCCTCGATCTGAGGCACGCGATTCAGCACGGCCCGTTCGAAATCGAGTTTCATCATTACGCCGATAGCTTTGGCGAGCCCGGGGTTCATTCCGATGGGAAAATTGAGCGCACAGACTTTGCCGGTCTCGATCAACCAGGAGAACGAAGGAAGCGGCTTTCCGTATTGATTCCCAATGTTTTTTCGTGGGTCGTAACACTCCCGTTTCGGGCAGAACACGCGCTTCACTTTGGGGCTATCGTCGAACAAGGAGAGAAAGACGGAGATGCCTTCGACAATCGAGGTGCGCAATTTCGGTTCGATGCGTCTCCAATCTTCCGTGAACCATCTCTTCACGGCTTCTAGCTGCGCGAGCTTGTCCGGGTCGGCGTAAGAAGGATCGAGGACGCTTCGCGGCTCGAAGGGAATACCCTTCGTTTGGAGCAATTCTCGCAGTTCGGGGGTTGCTTCAGCGACGTAGCAGCCCTCTCGTGATCGATGCTGAAAGCCCAAACCTGCTAAGTCCTCCGCTCGCTCGCCGAACAGCCGTGTGGTGACGGCAACGTAGTGCCGGCCCATCACAATCTCTTCGGCTTCCTGAATCCGTTGGTCGAGGAGCGGTGGAGAGATCGCACACTCCTAATGTACGCCTGCTCGGCGTACATTCGTATTGACTTGTACGCCCGACAGGCGTACAGTTCAGAGGTATTCAGGAGGCATTCCATGGCCCAGGCCGAACGCATCGAGCGCGCGAGGAAACAGGAGCGCTTGCAAGCCCGAGTCACTCCCGCTCAAAAGGATCTGATTGAGCGCGCAGCGGAGATTCGCGGTACCTCCGTCACGGAGTTCGTTGTCGCGTGCGCGCAAGAAGTCGCCACAGCTACGATTCAGAATTTTGAAGTTCTTCATCTTCGAGACGAGGCCCGCGAGGTATTTATCAATGCGATCCTGAATCCGCCTGCACCGAACGATGCGGCACGCGCCGCGGCAGAACGATACCGAAAGCATATGGGGCTTTAATTGCCTCCGGAACAAGACCAACTCCGTTTTGTAATCGAGCCGCTGGGTGACAAGCACAACCGAGCGGCTTTTTCTTGTGGTGTTGAAGCTCTCGATTCGTATCTTCGAACCCAAGCGAGCCAGGATCTCAAGAAGCGTGCGGCGGCGACCTTCGTGGCTACGGCGGATGGAACAACGATCGGCGGCTATTACACTCTTTCACAGTATTCCGTACAACTCGCCGACATTCCTGAGGCGATCGCAAAAAAACTCGCAAAATACCCACACGTGCCGACAACTCTTCTGGGGCGGCTTGCCCGGAGCAACGAGTGCCGAGGACAAGGAATCGGCGAAATCCTTCTCATGGATGCGCTACGGCGCACCCTCGACCTGAGTAAACAGGCCGCGTCGACGGGCATGATCGTTGACGCCAAAGACGAATGGGCCGCAGTCTTCTACCGAAAATACGGCTTCCTGCACCTGCCCAATGTGGATCGTCGGCTCTTTCTTCCGATGGGGACGATTGAGAAACTATTTCCACTCGAAGTAACTGGCGTCTAAAATCCGTTTTGAAGTTCGGAAAAGTGCTGCGGGGCGTCTAGAATTCGAACACCGAGTGCCGATCAAGATTCGTGGACTCCTCGCAAGATATCGACACGCCTCAGCGATAGGCAATCGCGGCCGCGCAAACCACGATGTTTGTGACAAGACGCGAACCGCTGCGCGGAGAAGTCAGATTCCGAGGTCGCCACCGGAGGTCAAGTGAAGCACGTAATCTTCTATTCTTGGCAGTCGGATCTCGATCCCGCGCTGACGAGAAATTTCGTTGAAGACGCGCTCACTCGCACGCTCAAAAGCTTGAATCGAGATCAGGACTCTTCATCGAAGCCGTTATCGACCGAGATACGTCGGGCGTCGCGGGGACTCCCGGAATCGCTGAGACGATTTTCCAAAAGATAGATCGGTGTGACGTATTCGTCTGCGACGTCTCGATCGTGAACGCTCCCCTAGATGATGAACCGTCGCAAACAAGTCTCTTTATGCAGCTCGTTCGCGCTGCCGCGAGAATCATCGACGAGCGAACGTCCCGATACCGACGAGTTTCACGTCCTTTCCCCAATCCGAATGTGTTGATCGAACTTGGTTACGCTGCTGCTTCAATCGGTTGAGATCGAGTGATCCTCGTGCAGAACACGGCGTATGGGGACCTAGGAGCTTTGCCGTTCGACCTTCGCTCGCGCCGAATTGTACCGTTCAATTTGTCAGCCAAAGAATCTCGACGAGATGAGCGCCCCAAGCTTAGAGAGCAGCTGGATAGCGCATTGAGAACCGCACTGTCGAATATGCTGACTCCCAATCTTTGGGTGGGAGGCAAGTTAGCTCGATGGTTCGGATACTGGCACACCGATGGATCTCCCACGAAGGCTAATTCGCTTTTCATTAGAGAAGTCGGTGCCCGTGGTTTCATGTTTCATCTAAGCCTGATCGACGGCGCGCGTGCGGGCAACGTTTCGGGATTCGCCAGCTTTGTTGGGCCTGATTCGGCATATGCCCGGATTCCAGGCACCGATGAAAATCACCCCTGTGAGCTAAAGTTCCGACGCACTGCCGGTAAACACCGGGAAATTCATGTGGAAGAAAGCCCCGGCTGTCAGCAGTGGAAGGGACTCGGAGCTACCTTCGATGGAGACTACAGCGGCGGCTATGATTTGTTATTCGAGAGCGGAGCTTTGGACGAATTGGACCACCAACGCCTGTACAGTATTACCGGAGAATTTTATCGTCCTCTCATCGATCGATTTCAGCAGCTGGGAACAGGCGAGAATTCGGACACGTTTCCGGCGACTGTGAAGATCGGGGGCGCGAAAGGGCTATACTCGATATTTGAAGCAATTGTGATGCGCGGACAGAATGGGCAGCTCTGGGCAGCGTATATCGATGCAGATGTTGTGCGGTACTTCACGACGGAGAACGAGTTTAAAGATCGACTCCCCAAGACAATCCAGCAATGGAGACAACGGTTCCCGGACAAAAAGGTCTTGTTTGAGAACAAGATTGTTACAGTCCCGCAGTTTTAGCAGGATGACGGTCTTGCATTTCACGGTTCAATCGGTGCAAGCGAAATCCCCGGGGTGCCGAGAACTCGAACACCCCAGGAGTCGATTCTATTCTTCGTCCGCAGAATAAGCCGGCGGCGTCATCCGGTGCGGATCGGTTAATTCAAGTCCGACGACACTTTTGACCAGAGCGTTGTCATCGCGGATCGCTTCCGTTGCCTCAGAAGCCTTCGTAATTGTTGGTTTCGCATACGTCATTGCAAGTTCCTCCTCACTAAAAAAAGTCCGGGGCGTCCGAGACCCCGAGCGCCCCGGAGATGGAAGTTATTCTTCGTCGGCTGAGTACGCCGGCGGCGTCATCCGATGCGGATTGGTCAAGTCAAAGCCCACGATCGACTTGGCCAACGAGTTGTCGAGGCAAATGGCAGTTGTTGCTTCGGCAATCCTCGTGATTTCTGGCTTTGTGTACTTCACGGCAATCACCCCCTTTTTATTGTGACTTTTCTCGGCCGGGAAGCTGTTCGGCTGCGTCGCGAATGGGTTCGCCGACCATGTGATGGACCGTCCCGAAGGACATTTGTGCGAAAGACTCTCTGAGACGACGCAGTCATTGTTCGAGAGCCATGATTCGGAGTAGCGGGAGCGTGGAAGTGTCTTCGCCCTGCACGGCTTGTTCGACCGCCCCTGCAAGCGCACTCGAAAGAACAAGCCCGTTCCCTTCGGTGCGCCACGCCCCTTGCTCATTCAGTCGCGACCATTCCGCCGCAAGAATCTTGACGGCGCCGCGGCTAACGTACGCCTTTCGTTTTCGATCGAGAATTTCGGGAGGCACCAGGCCCGCGAGCGTGCGGCGCATGAGCGATCGGCGCTGGCCCGGTCGGACCATTTGTTCTCGTGGGATCGACGAACAAAACGTGACGAGATCTCGGTCGAGAAATGGGTAGCGCCATTCGTGTGCACGAGGTGTGGACGCGATCGCGCAAGAGATCTGCCGACCGAGAATCTCAAGTGCGACACGATTCGCTTGCAGGCTCGGGAGTGGGCCAAGAAAACGGAACGTCGCCGATCGAAATCCCAGATAGCATTGATTCCGTTCACGAAAAGCCGGTTGCAACCAGTTCCAATCTTGTTTCGTGTCCGATGCGTTCCGTAGGAAGTCGGGTGCGAACGACAAGAAGCCGTCGCGCCACAGATGGATGAGTGGCTTTTTCTTCGCGAGCGCCCAGCGGAACGATTGCCGGACGAATCGGCCTACTCGGAAGCGGGCAACGAGGTCCGCCAATTCTGGGATGGGTGTCGGCACCCCGGCGACCGGCTGAGCGTTTGTTCCGCTTGCGTCGTAGAGGATCGCGACGGAATTTTTCTGGAGGAGATGGACTTCACCGGTTACCTGCGGCTTCAGGAATGTCCGAATACGCGCGAGGAGCCCACCGTCGATTTCCGTTCCATCGAGATTCCAGATTCCGACGTGGATATTCATACAGACACTCCATTGCGACACTCACAGCCGGTCTAACACTCCGTACAACTGAACGGAAGGCGTGCTGTCGTTGACGACTACTCCGTTTACTTCGACCCACGCGTGGGCGCGAAAGGGAAGTTGCTGCGCTCCGATCACAAGCTGCGCGGGAGTTCCGAGTTGCCTCAGAAGACAGACGAGCGCGGCGGACCGCTGCAGACACTGGACCTGTTTGAAGTACAGGACGCATGCCGTATTGATCGCGGAACTTGCATCCGTCGATTCGGGCGACGCGGCTGAAGACCGAACTCGGCAATCATGCACGCGGCGATACACCGTATTGAAGTGCCCTCGGACGATCGCCATCTCGAACGAAAGAAGAAGCAGGTAGCTATCCAGTCGGCAGGGGCACTACCAGGAGTCCATTTTACAATTTCATTATTGATAGGCACTTCCCAGGCTGCGGTCACGACGATCACCGCTAGGGCGCTAACTGTCGCAGCGACCATGGCGATCCTCGAACGACCCTGCAGAAGGAAGAGCGATGCAACGAGAAGAAGCATCATGGCGATAAAAGTAAAAGGCATCACCCTCCGAAACAGAGCATCGTCATTTTGCTGTCGGAGTGTCCACGCAGCTTCGGGTAGTTTCTGGGCGGTCTGTTGTTCCATGGCAACTCCCAACATCACACCTGCCAGCAGACCGGTTACGAATACTGAGAGCGGAACCACAACTGAACGGATTGTGGTGAGATTCGTCATCAGGACTCCTTAGGTGTGCATGTAAGTGCTGTCAACATCTTGCGTTGTAGGAAGTAGCTGGTGTCATGATTTCTCCTTGGGTTGTGGACATGGCAGCTGGATCGCACGCTGACCGTGGAACGAGCGTCACTGTCTCCAGCCGCTTTCGTCGATCAGGCTTCCTTCAGCAGCTCCGTGCGGTAGCGAGGTGTGATTTCCTTGGCCTTCTTCAGGAAGGCTGCCTGCTCGTCAGGGCTGAGTTTCGGCGGCGCTGTCGTCCTGGTTGCAACCTTCACGCCAAGTTCCATGAAGAAGTTTTCCTGGCCTGCCGGCGAACAAATGCAGAGTAGCCGCACTGGGCTTGAAGAACTGTTATGAAATTGGTGCGGAGCGTTGGAGGGGATGTTGATGGTGTCGCCAGCCTTGACGATGGATTTTTTTCCACGAAAGGTAGCCTCCACCTCCCCCTCAAGCAGGATGAAAGTCTCCTCGAAGTCGTGGCGATGCGGACCCGGGCCACCGCCGGGCGGAACGTGCATGTCGATGACGCAAAAGCGTCCGTTGGTCTGGTCGCCGGTCACCGTGATGGTATAGGTATCTCCCACGACGCCGATGTGCGGAAGACTCTGATCCGTATCGGGCTGAGCAATGGTGAGGGTGCGCTTCGTGTCGTCGGGCGGAAGGGGCGGATACTCTGGCGTTTTGTCGAACATGGTGGTGCTCCTTTGGTTGCTTTGATTTGGATCTCGTGACTGCTCACGCTTTGCGAATCGGCGGAAGGCAGGCAGCAATTTTGCGGCGATAAAAAAAGCCACTAAAAGAGCAGCGGACTTGAGCGTCGCTCTGCGGTCGAATGTCACGGCCGGGCCGCTTTCTTGGTCATGTTCCTCATGGCCAGAACGTGGCGCACAATTTCTTCCGGGCGTTCGTCGGGAACAAAATGACCGCAATCTGCGATCACACGACCCTCCACGTTTTCGGCCACCATTTTGACCATGGCCAGGACGTGGTCTCCCAGGCCCTTCGTTCCACCGAGCGTTACAACGGGTACCTCGATCTTGCGGATGGCCAGGGGCTCGGTTTGCTGAATGCTGGTAAATGAGGCGCGGTAAACGCCCATCGCCCCCAGCACTCCTTCACGACCTGCAAAAGTGCGCAAAGTCTCGTCTACGTCTGCCGCGGTGATGGAGTCGCGGCTGGCCGTGTGCCGGTCGTAGAACCAAGTCAGAAAGGCGCGCTCGTTGCCGACTACGAGACGCTCTGGAACATCGGGCGCGAAAGCAAGAATCCACCACCACATCGAGCCTTCTTTCATCGCTTCCGGCGTGTAAGCAATGATCTTTGTAAGCACGGCAGAAAGCATGACCGGTGCTTCGATGTAGAGCAGTCCGGCGATTTCTTCAGGGTGGTCGGCCGCCCAAAGGAGAGCCGGCGGCGCGCCCATATCATGCGCAGCCAAGAGCAGCGGTTGACCCGTGCCGAATTCGATCTGCCGGACGAGCTCGCGGAATTCTTCGGAAAGCGCGCGCGAGTCGTAGCCTTCCGTACCGGCTGGTTTATCGGAATCTCCGAAGCCGCGCATGTCGGGTACGCAAATCCGATTTGCAGCGATTGAACAGGTGAGTGTGCTGTTTTGCACATCGTTACCCGTGCGCTATGGGGGACACTTGCGTTCGTAGTTAAAAAGAGCCCGTCAAGAAAGCCGATGGAACGCTGAATGAACTTCGGAAGTTGATTTGTGAAGACAACCATTCAAATTAACCATGCCTGCTTCACACGCTTCGCCCGCCCGTCATCCGAAAACTCCAAATCATCCGGCCACGGCGTGTGCGGGTCATCTTCAGCACGCTATCTGAAGAGATTGGCTCGCTGGAGAACTTATTGCCGCAATTTTGCAATGCGAAGTCAGTCGAACCTGACGACGCCCGAGGAGATGAAACAATGCCTACCGCAGCTAATCAAACAGGAAATAGTGCACCTTCCACTGACATGGGGAAAGCTGCACCTCACAATCAAACGGGAAACGTTGTTCCTCAAGAAAACCCCGGCAACGGGAACGGCGCCTCCACCAAGAGTGAGCCGCAGGGCTCGAATAAGAATGAATCGCAGGACGCAAGCGTTGAGGGATTCCCTTTCCGTGACGTCCGAGATTATCTGGCGGAACTCGAAAAGCGAGACATGCTGATTAAAGTGAACCGGCTCATGAACAAGGATACCGAGATCATGCCGCTCGTTCGCTGGCAGTTCCGCGGTCTGAATCAATCGCAACGCAAGGGATGGCTTTTCGACAACATCACTGACGCGCGCGGACGGAAGTTTGACGCATCGGTCGCGGTAGCGATCTCGGGCGCCTCTCCGGCCATGTACGCGCTGGAAATGGGCGTGAAGACGCCTGCCGAGATCAATGCGAAGTGGCTTCACGCCATGAAGAACCCGATCAAACCGGTGGAAGTTCAGAAGGATCAAGCTCCGGTAAAAGAAGTTATCATCACGGGAGACGACATCGTCAAGAGCGGTGGACTCGATCAGTTCCCCGTAACCGTGACCAATCCAGGTACAGACGTTTCGGCCTATTTCAGCGCACCCATCTGGATTACCAAGGATCCTGAAACAGGAGTGTACAACGTCGGTACGTACCGGTCGATGCTCAAGGCTGCTGATCGCGCCGGTTGCATGATGCTGTCCGGTCAGGATGCGCAGGTACATTGGGAAAAGGCAAAGGCGATGGGCAAGCCACTTGAGGCGGTGCTTTGCCTTTCGGTGAACCCTACCTTGGCTCTTTGTAGCGCGTCCAAGATGCCCCTTTCGGAGTATGACGCCTGCGGTGGCATCACCGGCAAGGCGCTTGAAGTCGTGAAGGCGGAAACCGTCGATTTGTTGATTCCTGCATACGCAGAAATCGCGTTCGAGGGGCACTTGCGGACCGACATCCTCGAGATGGAAGGCCCATTCGGGGAGTACGGCGGGTATGCCGGACCGCAGGACTACGCCATGATCTTCGAGGTCACTGCAATCACGCATCGCAAGAAGCCGGTGCTGCAAGCCTTCATCAGCGAGATGCCGCCGAGCGAGAGTTCCATGATTCGCAAGTTCGGCTTCGAGAGTATGGTCGACCAGGAGCTCGGCAGGAAGATTCCGCACTATGACTGCTCCAACTTCTTCGAGTTTGGGGGGAGTGCCCAGGTGGTCGCCATTCGCCTGAAGAAGCGCCCGGGCAAAGGCGAAGCTTGGAACACGTTGCGGGTTGCCGCCTCGTTGATAAACCTGGCATGGATGAAGTGGATCATCGTAGTGGACGAGGATATCGACATCTCGGATGTCGAAATGGTGTTCTGGGCGATGGCATGGCGAGTTCAACCCCACCGCGATATCCAGATTCAACGTGGCCGGCTGACCGACCTCGACCCTTCTGCGGCACCAACCAATTCGGGCTTCGTTGAGCGGACCTACCCGGACGGTCTTGGGGGCTCGCAGATTTTGATTGATGCGACGTTGAAATTTCCAAACCCGCCGATCAGTCTTCCCACGAAGGAGCTTATGGAGGGCGCGAAGAAAATCTGGGAAGAGCTTAAGCTGCCGGAGCTCACGCCCAAGGTACCGTGGTTCGGATACGAGCTGGGATATTGGCCTGATGACTGGGACGAGGCGACAAAGCTGACCTTACAAGGCCGCTACCTGGAAACCGGAGAGAAGATGAAGTCTGTGCGTACAAAGTCTTCTTACTTCGACACTGCAAAGATCGAAAAACCGGACGATGAAAAGAAGTAAGGAAACTCGACGACGACCCGCGTCGCTTTTCCGGACGAGATAGATCTAAGGAGTGCTGCGCATGAAGCGAATCATTGTAGGAATCTCGGGCGCCTCGGGAGTCATCCACGGCATTCGCCTTTTGCAGGTGCTGCGCGAGGTCGATGAAATCGAGACCCATCTGGTGCTGAGCTCGGCGGGAAGGCGCACCGTACTCTTGGAGACCGATTTTTCAGTAGAGCAGGTCGAGTCCATCGCAAACCACGTATATAAGCCAACGGACATCGGAGCCTCGATTTCTTCAGGTTCGTTCTGCGCCGCAGGCATGATCGTAGCGCCATGTTCGATCAAGACGCTTTCCGGAATCGCGACATCGTACGCCGATAACTTGCTCGTGCGGGCTGCTGACGTGACGCTGAAGGACCGCCGGCCGCTCGTACTCATGGTCCGCGAAACGCCGTTGCACCTCGGGCACCTGAGGCTCCTCGTGCAGGTTGCGGAGATGGGCGCGGTGGTGATGCCTCCAATGCCCGCGTTCTATCACCGTCCGACGACGCTGGAGGAAGTCATAGATCAGACGGTTAACCGTGCCTTAGACCTCTTGGGAGTCGAACTTCCTAAGGACTTGTTTCGGAGATGGGAGGGAACGGTCGACAAATCCTTGCGACAGCCTATCCGCATCGACGATCACACCTCCGAGCCCGCGACTGTGGAATCCCTTCGATGACACCAGCGGGTCACCGAACTTGCTAACCAGGCTTTCGGAAAGGTTCTGCGAACGCGGGATGCCCGATATCGATAACTCTATCCGGCTCAACTCACCGAATCCATCCTTCGCGAAATTACACATCATCGCGCTCTCCTGACATGCAAACGATGAAAGTCAACACGTTCCGCGCCCTTCGGCGAATCGCCATCGCACAATTACCCACCAAGTGGGGACAGTCCCAAGCCATCGGATTTGAGCTACAGAGTGATGACGGGATTCAGCGGCTTCAAACTGCGATTGTCCTCATTTTGGGTAAAGAGACTCCAACCACCGGCCTGCAATCAGGTGCTCACACTGCGTCCCGGAGCCTTGCGCATACGCAAATCGGATTTGCAGCGATTGAACAGGTGAGTGTGCTGTTTTGCTCATCGTTATCCGTGCGCAGTGGGGGACACTTGCGTTCGTAGTTAAGGAGAGCCCGTCAAGAAAGCCGACGTAACGCTGAATGAACTTTGGAAGCTTGATTTGTGAAGACAACCATTCAACGTCCTTTAGGAGCTTAACCATGCCTGCTTCACACGCTTCGCTCGCCCGTCGTCCGAAAACGCCAAATCATCCAGCCATGACAGAGTTTGCCGATCCACCCAGTGGTAAGGACGAGGTATTCCCGATCGAAACGCCTGATCCGAAGTCTGGTATCACCAAGGTACTCGCACATTTCGTGGCTACGGCAAAGCTCACAGATGTCGGTCCAACAGCGGTCTCTCGCCTCAAGGATTTCTTGTTGGACTTCGTGGGCGTTACGGCGTGGGCGGGACGTTTCGCAGAAAGCAATCCCGCTGTGCTAAGGGCCATAAGACGGCTGGATCCTGACGAGGAAGGATTGTCGACCGTCATTGGGGAGAAACGAGGATACACAGAAAGCTACGCTGCGTTCCTCAACGCGTCCCATGCGCACTCCATAGAGTTCGATGATACCAATCGATTTCAAACGGCTCATCCAGGATGTGTTGTTGTCGCTGCCACGCTTGCCGAAGCCGAAAGAATCGATGCCACAGGGAAATCATTCTTCGAAGCGCTCGCGGTAGGCTACGAGATCGCTTGCAGGGTCGGTCAGGCACTGGGCGTGGATAGCTACTATCAAGGGTTCCATATGACCTGCCGCGCTCACCGACAGACTTGGTCAGCGAAGCAATCGCCTCTGCAGGGCGGGCCAGCATCATCAGCGGATAGGCCATCGCCGTCCGGGCCGATGTCGCCAGTGAAAAAGACGTCATCGATCTTTTCGCTAAGTCGCTAGAGACGTTCGGAAGCGTTGACGTCGTGGTGCACACCGCAGGCATCGTGTCGTACTCCACCATCGCGAAGGGCGATGTGGACAATTTCGATAAGATCATCGGTTGGGTTGTGATTTCTGACTCGGGTGTTAATAAAGATTTGGCCCAGAACCTTTCGGCGCGAAGAATCGATGCGAGTGCCCGGAAACGAAGGACTCGCAGGCAACATTGTTTGAGTGTTGTCCCGGTGATAAACTCCGCGGATGGCTGGCAAGAAAACCGACAGGAGCAAGCCGCGGAAGAAGACGTCGAAAAAACATAATTCGCAGGAACAAGCCAATTAAGAGTGCGAAACGGAAGCCTTTGAGGGGATCGAGTACCGACTTATCCGCCCAAATACACCAAGGGGTTGGCCCTGAAACCGCCATGCGGTCGGGAATTGCGCCCCGTCGCGACGACGAGGCTGAAGACGGCGAAGGGTAGTAGAAGCGTACTTAGATCCACGAAGATCAGCGCAGAGCTCTTGTGTAATCCGGCCGACTTCGCGAGACCGACAAGTCGTAGGATGGGCCAGAGAATTTCAAAGGCAATATCCTGGAAGGTGTAACGATGTGCGGCTCGATTCGCGCCATAATTCTGCCCTGCGTGCTTCTGACCTTAAGTGTCGGTCTAGATGCGCAAGACAAACCGGCGGCCACGTCGCCACCTCCTAAGTCTGGCGCAGGAACGTACAAGGAATATTGCGCCGTCTGCCATGGAAAGACTGGGAAGGGAGATGGTCCTGCGGCTTCTGCACTCAAAGTGCGGCCACCCGATCTGAGTACGTTGACCCGACGTCACGGCGGCAAATTTCCTGACGCTTATGTTTCGAACGTACTGCGCAATGGCGTCAACATAAACGCTCACGGTACTGCCGAGATGCCCATATGGGGGCCGTTATTCCTCTCGATCGATTCTTCGTATCAAAGTCAGTTTGAACTTCGAATTACTAGCCTGACAAACTACATTCGCTCATTCCAAAAATGAACTGAACTATTCCGGAGCCGATAATTTCAACGGAGCATCTGTTGAGGGCGGCGGCGATCTGTTCGGAATAACGCGAAGCGCTCCAGATCTGAGGATAATTTCGAAAAGCTGAACCTCTCAAGTCGGTTCGAAGGCAGATTTTGCTTCTGAGGGATTGCTTGGACGCGGTCTTTGGAGTCGGGTTGCGTGCACTCCTCACGAGCGCAAAGGCTTTCCGTGTCCAATGAAACCTTCTGATGAACCGGCCAGAAGGTTTCAGAATTTCTGTCTCTTCGGCGGCTCTTTGGCCCTCGCCCTCAGAGCGTCTAGGTCCGCTCGAGAATAGTAGAAGCCGGCGCGCACAACACCAGAGATATTATGCAGATTTTGAACGCTCTCGACAGGGTTGCCGCATCGCTGGGATCGCTCTCGCGTTTTGGCTGCGCAGACACGGTTTTGTTCCGAACCAAAAAATTGGTGCAGTTAAGCTTTGCGGCCGTCATGCAGCTTCAGAGTCTCGTCCAGCCAGTCGAAAACGACTTGATCCTTGTACGACAGCTCGCCGGATTGGCAATGATTCTCAGCCCCATCCTCGGCGTGGAATGCGACAAGCTTTTTCGGAACTTTCAACGCGTCATAGATTTGCTGCGGCTGGCCCAGGAAAAACATGTCCGCATCGCCTTGCAGAACGAGGCAGGGACACTGAATCCGTCCCGCGATGCCCTCCATCGTGTACTGCTTAATTTTCGTCACGAAATCGATAAAACTCGGAACCCCGAAGGTCCAGACACCATTTGTCACGAGCCAGCGCAGTGCCGTGTTGTTCTGCATGACCTTGTAGACGATTTCTTCGAAGGTTACCGAATCGCCTGAGTCCAGAGCGGCCACAGCTTCCTTCGGTACGAGGCCCCGAATAGCCTGATAGAAGTCATACACGCCGTCGTAGAAGACCGCTGCGCGAAATCTATGCTCGAACGCTACAGCGCGAGCGCACCAGAACCCGCCCAGACTCATGCCCTGGAGTGCGAGATTATCGCCGTCTACATCCGGTCTGGTCAGGACATAGTCAACGGCGGGGGTAACGACTTTCTCCCAGTCATACCGGAACGCAAGCTTTTGCTCGCGTAGAGGAGCTCCTTGCCCAGGGCCGTCGAAGGTCAGACAGTTATAGCCGCGCCGTACGGCCCCGGCCGCACCGGAAAAGAAAAGCTCCTCAACACTCGAGTCATATCCCCCAAAGAAGACAAGTGTGGGACGCGGCTTGCCAGAATTGTCGACCTTGTAAAAATATCCGGGTAACGTGGTTCCTTCGTAGGGAATCTGCACAGGTTCCCAGGTTGGACCGGTCAGTCTCGCCGCTTCTGCATACGCCTTCTGCGATGCCCTGGACGTTGAGAGGATCCGTGGGTCCCCAGGATTGCCATGGAGATAGAACTCGGCTGTCCGAAAGTAGGTGGATGCACGCAGGTACGCTTCGCGAGCGCTTACCATATGGCCCGCGGCCAAGCTGGCATCAGCCCGTGACAGAATTCGACGCCCTAACTTGTCCCATTCTGTGAACCAGCTCTCCTCGTCACCTTCCTTGATCAGTCCTGCGGTAGCTATCATTTCGCCCAGATCCGAGCCCCCGTAGTACATGAAGCCAAGATTGCGAACAAACTCAAATGCAAAGGATCCATCGTTTGGAAATGCAACCTTCATTGCTTCCTCCGGTGTGTATCTCTTGGCCAAGATCTACCACAACTTGGCTCGTCCGGTTTTCCTTACGATTCAGCCGTCGCGAGGGGTCGTAGAGTGAGGTCTGCCGCCGGGGCAGCTTCTTCGGCGAAAAAGGTCATGCATAGAACTGGCCACCCCTCACCTCGCAATCGATACACCTGGTGCCATGGCCGTCATGAAGCAGACAAACGCTGTTACGGAGGCCCACACGCCGAGAACATGGAAACGCTCCGAGGTTTCGACTCGTAGTCTCCAATCCTTTGGCGGCGCCTCCGGGTTCCACGTAAGCGTTGCGCCGTTGATAGGTATCGTACGTACGACCCTAATGATGATCCAGATGAGCAGAGCCATCAACCCCGCGTAACGAAGCCACAGGCCCGGGGAGGAACCGTCGATGGCGGTAAGTGCTACAGCGGAGGCAACAGCCGGAACAAAATAGATCGGGACTAGAGTTCTCAGTTTGAGCACCAAAGCCTGCCGCAGCAGAATCTGCGATTGCTCACTGAGAGCCTTCGGAGGCGCGCCCAGACCACAGTGCACACCGGTTTCGATACCTGCTAGCATCCCGGCGAAGAACAGGTTTGCGAAATGGAGAAAGATCAGCGGACTCATGTACACATAATATGTATATTCATACTATGATTAAGGCAAACACAAAACGATCTCCCCTCGCGCTCGCCGTTTTGGTTCTTTTGTATGAATCCCCGATGCATGGCTACGGAATGCAGCAGCAAATGCAGAGACGCGGCGAAGACGAGATTGTCAATGTCACGCAGCCCAACAGTCTCTATCAGACGATTGCGCGTCTTCGACGATCAGGCCTGATCGTCGCGAGCACTGTTCACCGCGACAAGAAGCGTCCGGAACGAATCGTCTACGAGCTCACCGAGGTAGGTCGATCGACGATTAGCGAATGGACGCGTGAGCTCTTGTCAAAGCAATCTCGCGAGTTCCCGGAGTTCCCGGCAGCAATATCCTTTTTACCGGTACTCACGCCAAAGGATGCACTCAGGCAACTTGAGACCCGGGTAGAAGCGCTAAAAATAGAACTTGCTCGGCTGGAGGGCCGATTAGCAGCGTTTCAGTTCCTCCCGCGACTGTTTCGGCTTGAGATGGAATACCTGCACTCTCAGGTGGACGCGGAGCGTCAATGGGTTTTGGCCCTGGCCGACGACCTGCGAGCGGAACGCCTCGTGTGGAACAAGGCGTGGGTGAGAAAGGCGATCAGGAGTCTTGCACAGGCGCACGGTGCGGACCGAGAACAACTCTGAATTGTGCGCATGATCCCGCACTCCGTTCCGTCGCATCCGTCGGAATTGTTGCGGATCCTCCATCGCAAAGGGAAGATACCCTGAGCGAGGCGTTCGTTCGATTTTAACCGCCTCCGCATTAAGCCTTGAGTCCGTATCGCAAGCGAGCGAGTCCAACTGGCTCGCCCGATCTGCGACGGCCCCCTAATTAACGATTGTGTCGAGCCATTGGATTTCCACGGCTCCGACAACCTTTTCCCACGGAATTCGCCCTGATCGAATAGAGAAGTGTGCCGTATCGAACAGATATCCTGCACCACAGCGCCCACCATCGATGAGTACAGACGATAGGTGTGCTGAATGAGAAAAAAGCTAGTTATCCAATCTGGCGCAAGGACGAATTCCATCGGGAATTCCATCCGCAATAAGATACTTCTATGGATTCCGGACAACGAGTACTTGATAATCCGTCCTCATCTGGAATACCTCAAATTGCCGAGCCGGCTATCGCTTCGCGAATCGAGCGAGCCAGTGAAGTTTCTGTACTTTCCCAATGCGGGCCTGATATCTCTCATCGTGACGATGCACGATGGTAGAACCGTTGAGGCAGGCGTGATCGGGCGCGAGGGGGCGTTAGGCGTCGCCCTCGCCGTCGGCCTGAATAAATGTCCAGTGGGCGAGAAAGTACAGATTGCGGGCGACGGGTTCAAGGTTCGTGCGAGCGTCGTGCAGAATATTTTGAAATCAACCCCGCAATTACTAATGGTGCTGAACCGATGTGCTGTAGTGCGGGGTATGCTGGCTGCCCAGACGGTGGCTTGCAATCGACTGCACCGGATTGACCAGCGACTGGCGAGATGGTTGCTGAGAGCCCAGGATCGAGTCGACTCTTCCTCACTTGCGGTGACTCACGGCTTTCTCGCGACAATGCTAGGAACAAATCGGCCCACCGTCAGCAGCGCAGCCGCCATTCTGCAAAAGAGAAAGTGCATCGAATACATGCGAGGCGGAGTGAAGATCCTAGACCGCCGAAAACTCGAAGCTTCGTCCTGCGAGTGTTACGAGGTCATGAGACAGTTCGACAGTGAACTCATCCCCAGTTAGACCATACCAGTGAGTGTCCGGCGCGGGACCGACACGCGGATTCCTCGCGAGTAGAGTGGTTGTGCACGGAACGTTGAGCTTACCTTCCGCGGTAATGTGCCCGTGCCAAAGGGCTCTCGTGTCTCGGACAGATCTGCTATCCGTGAAAAGGGGGTTAAGGACGAATGCCTCTGGAAGAGCGGTGCGAAACAAGATTCTGCTATCGATCCCCGAGCATGAATTCCGCGTAGTTCGGCCTCATTTGGAGTATCTCACTTTTCCAGACCGTTACACTCTTCAGGAGCCGAGTGAACCGGTGAGATTCGCCCACTTCCTCAACGCGGGTCTAATTTCTCTTTTGGTCGCAACAAAGGACGGGAAGACCGTTGAGGCGGGAGTGGTGGGGAACGAAGGCGTTGCCGGGATAGCGACGATCGTGGGTCTGACCCGAAGCCCACTGCGTGAGGTAGCGCTTATCTCATCAGACGGCTTCAAAATACAGGCCGGCGCGATGTTGAAGATTCTACAATCTACGCCTCAACTCCAAAGGACAATGAACCGCTATGCGGTACTTCAAGCGATGCAAATTGCTCAAACGGTTGCCTGCAACCGGCTGCACCGTATTGAACAGCGTCTGGCGAGATGGTTACTGACGGCCCAAGATCGGGTTGGGTCTGCCTCGCTCTCCACGACTCACGATTTCCTAGCGACGGTCCTCGGAACCAATCGTCCCACGGTAAGCAATGCGGCCGCGATTTTGCAGAAACGGAGAACGATCAAATCCGAGCGTGGCACCGTAAAGGTTGTCAATCGGCAAAAGCTTCAGAGCTCCGCCTGTGAATGCTACTGGGTCATACAACAATTTACCGCTGAACTCGGTCTCTGACGGCTCATTTAATTCAGGCGCTCCGCGAGACAGCCTCCTTGGGACGCAACCCTTGCCACCATCCCGACGCGTGTGCGTATGCACCGCGCTTGGATCCGTTCACGGGTTTCCGCGCCGTTTCTTTTACTATCAAAAACCGGTCTCGCGCGCCCGCAGGACTTCTTAGGTGCGCTGCGTCGATAGTTCACGCCCACAGGGGGCGTTCGACTCGGTCACCGGCTCATGCGGGGATTGTCCGGCACCTTACCGACAAAACTCGTCCCTTCTGATATAGCGTCAGAGGGGTTGGGCGGAGTCTAGAACGAAATGCTCCAATTTCCTGATCGGAAGTTAAAGAACGCTTCGGCTCAATCCGTACGATCACGACCCTAGAAGGGACTTGGATATTCTCGCGGGGTTTGAAAAGCGAACGCAGAATCGTATCGACATCAAGACAATCGAGGCCGGTCGCATAGACTTGGATCTGAGATAAGACTCCCCAAACTAGCCAGAAAAGGCGGTGGCTGTGGCATCTGAAGCCTCGAACCGCGCGAAGGCCAAAGCCAGGAATCGTTTTAACGCGCAGGATTTTCTTGAGTCTGCTGGCGTGGCTAGGAAAGTTGCGCATTTTAAGCGAAAGGAAACGATATTCTCGCAGGGCGATTCTGCTGAAGATGTTCTATACATTCAAAAAGGCGGCGTAAGGCTCTCGGTTGTAAATGAAAGTGGCAAAGAAGCGGTGGTCGCGGTTTTGGGGACCGGAGACTTTTTTGGTGAAGGCTGCCTGGCTGGTCAGCCGGTTCGGATCGGTTCGGCAAGCGCTGTGACCCTGACCACCGTACTAGTGATTCAAAAGAAAGAGATGACTCGCGTCCTCCATGCAGAGCATGAGTTTTCTGACCGCTTTATTTCTTATATGCTGTCCAGAAATATCCGGATCGAAGAGGACTTGGTCGATCAGTTGTTTAATTCCAGCGAGAAGCGGCTGGCTCGCACACTTTTGCTGCTGGCGCGTTACGGCAACCAAGAGAATCCCCCGAAAGTACTCCCCAAAATATCGCAAGAGATGCTCGCTGAAATGGTCGGCACAACTCGTTCGCGAGTGAATTTTTTTATGAACAAATTCAGAAAAATGGGTTTCATAAAATACAATGGAGGCCTCGAGATCAACGCCTCATTGCTGAGCGTCGTCCTGCACGACTGACAGCAAGTGGTCGCTTTCCAGCCGCAAGTCGCGAGAAATACGGAGATCTGAATAGCAGAAGTCAAATCGCTCCCTTGCAACGGTGCAGATCCGAAGTGCCTACGTGCCCAAACGCAGCGTCACAAGCTTCAACACGGACCGCCGCCGCAAACACCATCATTGGCTAGTGACAGTGACATACTGCGACGGCGAAACGCCGTGTCTATATTGACCGAGAGAAGGCGACGAGGTTCGCGGAGCGCCAGAAAAAATCCCTGTAGTGAAGAGGACTCGCGTCAGACGGTTGAGTTAGCCAACCAATTTCCCGCGATCTTGAGACGTTCGTAGCTCCGCTTTCACGCCCGCGCCATGCTATCTGTCAGCCTTGTTATATCAAGAGCATAAGGACTTTCTGTGTGGCCTCGCGTCCTCCGGGATGCCGTTTACAACCCCGGTGAATCGTATCCTTTAATATACGCAGAACTCAGGGCTGCCGTACACCGCCCCCAGTTGTCGAAAAGTTGCCAAGCGTGGCTCAAGAGGCGGCCACCTGTCTGATCGCAGGGATCAAGAGTTGTCCAAGATTCGACTTATCCAGAAAGGTGAACGCGCCGTAGCTGGCCGCTAACGCGCGTGACGCGTCGTCGTGCCACACCGACATTGTAATTAGCTTCGATCCTGTTTCATCCAAGGCAAGCTTTAGTTGTTTATGCGAGAAATCCTCGGGGGCAGGCATATGCAAGTCCATAACGACAACCCGTGGATGCAGTTCTCTGGTCAGGGCTACGGTCTGCGGAAAATTCTCGGCCTCACCTACGATCCTAATCTCGGGGTCAAGGTCCAAAACCTTTCGAATCGCCTTCCGAAGAAGTTCTCTGTCGTCAGCGATAAGCACCGCCACCAGCATCCCGGGACTCCCGCTCTCTGCTGTATTGGCAACAACGGCGGGCCAGCCCAGCGTCTCGGTCTGAATTCGCAGCAGGCTGTTTGTCGCGCGCTTCATCGCCTCCCACTCTTCGCGGTGCTCCGGACCGTCATTGATCTCCTGTCCCCGCCTGAATATTGCTCCTTCAAATTGAGCGACTAACTCGGTCAACCTGGTGGTGTCCGATTCTCTACACATTTGGCCGAAAAGGCGCCGCCACGGTGGAAACCGATCAAGCAGAAGGACCATTCGAATCTCCTTGAACCCGTGCAGGAGTACTCGGAGCGAGTGAGCTCATATTCGCGGAATCAGCTCAGGCATCTTACGGAAATCAACCTCAGAGAACTGTGCACTTTTGCACGGTCTATTCAGGCTCTCTGGCGGTGAGATTCTGTTAACGCAAGTGGTGGATCGACACTCTCAATACCGAACAACCCGGCTCAACCACTTAGGCTCCCGAAGCTTTTCCGATTTCTTCCGCGATGATGCTCACGGCCCCGATTGGGATGCGGGCGATGGGTCGCACTTTTCTCGTAACTGTGCGAAATGAGACTGCATGGCTTCGTTGTGGAGGTCATGATCGGCGCATGGGTCGAAAGAAACCTAAGAACGACAGTCGCGGTTCGACGCGCGTGAGCGTGGAGAAAGAGATGGATCAGCCGCGAATGAGCCGGTCCGCAAAGATCGCCGAACTCGACTTGGATATCGCTCGAATTCGAGAAGAGCCGAGCACGAGCATGGCTGGCACTGTCCGCAAAATTATTCCACCTGAGCGGGCGTCACAATCCGAGAAGGCGCAGATTTCCGTGGGCGGTGCGGACAAAAAATATCGGGATCTCCGTATTAGAAATACGCTGACCAACGAACATGGTGACGACGTAAAACTTAAAAAAGGTGCTCGCGTGGATGTCACCATCACAGCCCAGCACGAAAATCATAACAAGTAGAGCGGTATCAGACGGGAACTAAATTTCGAGGTCCTGCCGAAAATCTCTGCCGCGCGGCCATCGGCGACTCACGAACGGTCTAACGCCTCGACTTAAAGCGCGGATGCGGCGAAGTGCGCGTCCACAACTCGAACAACATCACGCTGTCTCCTGACTCTCTTAGCGCTGAGAATTCAGCGATTGTGGCGGGCTGTACCAAAGAGCACAGTTCGTGGTCTTAGAGTCATCTAAGATGTCTCACGGAACTCTCACAGCGAGCAGAGCGTCGCTGGCTAAGAACGTGACCAAGCCGTTCCACGGTTCCAGAGGCCAGAGCTGATGCGCGCGAGTCATGAAGGAGATGCTCAATGATGAACGAAACCCCCGAGAATCCACGAACAACTCCGAGAAGTATGTCGAGCGACCATCTACGAACCGTCACCGCTAGTACGTTCAAGCTGTGGGTCTTGGAAGGAAAGGGGCCAATCGCGGTTGAGTTCATGTCATACGGTTGCATCCACTGCCGAGAGATCGAACCGGTCCTTCAGCAGGTGGCAGATATGGTGAAATCCAAAGAGAAAATCTTCAGGGTTAATACCGCGGACGACCAGGAACTCACAGACAGCTACGAGATCCAAGGCACGCCAACTGTTGTCATGTTTCTGAACGGAAAGGAAGTTGGACGAGCCGAGGGCCCTCCGCCGACAGTATCGAGTCTTCTGACCGCTCTGACTCATCCATTCGAATCAAATGCTCCGGCCCGGGCGGCGAAAGCGTGAGCGACGAGACGAGAGCCATTCCCCAAATGCAAGAGCGCACCAACCCGGTCCTGTTATTCAACGACGAATGCGCCGTCTGCCGCGGCATTGGTCGTTGGGTGCAGACGTCCGCACAGGGAAAATCCGGAAAGGCGAGCATTATCGTACGACCGATCGGCAACGATGCGGAGGAGCTTCGGCTTCTCGATCCGGAACTCGATATATGGGATGCCTACGCGACGATCCATGTCTTAATGCCCGATGGCTCGATGAAACTCGGAGGGGAAGCGGTTGCGGAGGTTCTGCGGGATCTGCGCAACACCAAATGGTTCGCGTGGTGTTTCGCAGTCAGCATATTCGGATTCCGGCCATTCCAGCTGGTACTCAACATTGCGTACGCCATTCTGGCAGACGTGCGTCCGCTTTTCGGCTGCGAGAGTTGCGGCAAGCCAAGCTTCTGGCTGAGACCGATTGCACCGACGATCAAATGGGCGAAGTCCATATTCGGTAAGAATCGCGCCCTGAGTGGGACTGCGCATTTCTCTTCACTCTCGACCACAGGGCCCGAGTTGCCGCCGTCGGGAGAGCTTCCTCCGCAAGCGCGTCACTTCTGACTTTAGGCCGGAAGCTTACCAGCGAACTTCGAGTTCCCGCTTTGGACTGCTACTTCGTTGCCTCGTCCTGGATGACATCCCAGTGTTCAAAACAGAAAGCCGGCCTTCAAGGCGATGACATTCGCGGCGATTCCTGTTCACCGGCAGGCCGATTCCAGAGAATCGACCGTGACCGAATAATTGAAAGCAAGACTCTTGACCTAAGCGCGAGCATTTGGCTGCCTGGGCTAGGACACTCGGAGAACCCCAGGGTTTGTAACCCGGACGGGTTTTCCAGCCAGAAAAGCGAGCGCGTTCTCGATACTTTGTCCGTAGAACTCGATCCAGGTTTCCTTAACGGCGTAGCCGAGGTGAGGCGTTAAGACCGTGTTTGGAGCGCTGCGTAGCGGATGATTCGCCGGGAGGGGTTCGCGATCGTAAACATCCAGTGCTGCGATGATGCGGCCCGCTCTCACAGCCTCGAGCAGCGCGGCTTCATCCACCAGCGGACCCCGGGAAGTGTTGATCAAGATCGTGCCCGGTTTCATCTGTGCGATTTCGGCCGCTCCAATTACACCGCGTGAGCGCGGTGAGAGGACCAGATGGAGGCTTACGGCATCGGAGCGCGACAGTAATTCTTGTTTCGAAACAAGAGTCGCACCCGCCGTCCGGGCTTGCTCCGCGGTCAGATTCGCACTCCAGGCGAGAACGTTCATGTTCAGGGCCTGGCAATAGCGGGCCATGTGCGAGCCCAAACGTCCGAGGCCGATCACGCCCATCGTTTTTCCGGCCAAGCCGATGCCGACAGGTAGACCCGCCTGAAAACGCCCCACTCGAATGCCCGCATCCGCGGCCGGAATCGCACGAGCTGCAGCGATTAAGAGTCCAAGCGCAAGTTCCGCGGTGGCGGCAGCGCTTGCGCCTTCGCCGATCGTGTTGCACACGAGTACGCCTCGCGCGGTGCACGCGGGCGTGTCGAGCGTGGCGTTTTGCGAGCCGGTTATTCCTAGCATGCGCAACTTTGGCAACCGGTCAATGAGTGAGGCGGGCAGCGGCGTGCGCTCGCGCATGGACAAGACGATCTCGAAATCCGCCAGCTTGGCGGCGGCATCGTCTTGGTCCGCGAACGCTTCATCGAAGAAAACGACTTCAGCGTGGGCCATCAGAGGCGACCAATCCGCGCTTCGCCGCGCTACTCCCTGCCAATCGTCGAGAACTCCTACTTTGGTCATCTTCCATCCTTTAAGAAAGGGCTCGAAGCCTCAAGAATCGCGACCATTCTCGTGCGTTCTTAGCAGGGAGAATCCGATCTCGGTTCCAAATCCCAGGAAGCGGCCCAGGTGAATGTTGAGCAAGGACAATGGCTCAAGATAGCGCGAATTTGACAGAGGGCCTGCATCCACAGCGTCAAAGCCCAGCGTATTGATCATCTTCCGAACGGTGGCCTTTGCATGCGGATCATCTCCCGCGAAAAAAATGGTGAGGGTGCGCCCATCGATTTGAGTCCTCCGAGCGGCGTAAACTTCCGCAAAGACAGCATTGAATGCTTTGACGACGATTGCGGTAGGAAAGCGCCGTGCGATGTCCTCCGCGCCCGAATGCGTGTGTCCGATGACGAGTTCCCGGTGATCGGGAGAGATCGGATTGGTCACGTCAACAAGGATTTTCCGAACAAGGTGTTCGCGAGCCGCCTCGAGGGCGTTGCTAACTTCACCAAAGGGAAGCGTCAGGAAGATAACGTCAGACTCTCGAATCAGGGTAGCGGTTGAGGTGGATTTTGCGTCGAGTCCGGAGAACCGCGCCGCCTCCACGGCGTGTGTTTGGTTCCGGGACGTAAAACTCACCGAATACCCTGCCTCGGTAAACCACGCACCTAAGGCGCTTCCAACTTTTCCGCAACCGATGATTCCAACTTGCATTACGGGTGGCTCCTTACCTTGCCGCATGAATGTAGTGTTTGATTCTTGGGGGTTCTAGCGAGAATTGCTTGACTTGATTTTCCAGTTCGCGGTCAGCCAAAGTGAAGCGGCTGTGTTGTCGCTGATGTTCTGCCCACGATTCGAGGAGAAAAGTCTCCAGATACCGCTGGGGAGTTGCGGCATCGTAGAAAATTCCCCACCGGAACGCTCCGTCACGGCGACGGACGCGTTGATACTTATAAACTACGGCCAGAAACTGGGCTGCCGTTTTCGGATCGATGATGTATTCGACGGTCACCAAGACCGGTCCTTGATCCGGTTCTGGTTCCGCAAACAGAGCGGGTTTTCCCCAATGATTCCAACTGCTCAAGTCAACGCTCTTGGTAGGAAGGGGCAGCGGAAACCGCAGAAGAATACATCCTGCGATTCCAAGACTCGAGATCAGCAGGGCAACATGAACATTCGTACGGTCCGCCGTGTATCCCCAGAGGAGACTGCCAAAAGCCACGCTTCCTTGAAAAACGAACAGGTACACTGCGAGGACCCTTGCTCTGATCCAATCGGGAGCGAGGTTCTGAATTAGTGTATTGAAGAGCGACATGAATACGATCCAGGCTGCGCCCCCGAACGACATCAACGCCGACAACGACGCGAAGCTACTCAATGTGCTGGTTGCCAGGACGACGGCCCCGAAAATGGCAGTCGCTGCCGTGAGCAGAGTTTCTAGCGATATCACCGACCGGGCGCGCTGAAGCGCAATCGCCCCGAGGACAGCCCCCGTTCCAAAACAGGCAAGTAACACCCCGTAGCCAAGCGAGCCCTTGTGGAGGTTTTTCGCAACGGTCGGCAGAAGAGCCCAGAAGGCACTGGTGCAAAAAATGACGCAGCCGGCCCGGATCAACAGAATCCGAATATTCGGAGAATAGCGAACGTACCGGACGGCTGCGAACGTCGCTCCCCGGATTGTTTCTGCGGGGAGCTTACTGGTGCGGGAAGGATGCTTCCAGCGAGCGATGACGAAAATCACGCCAAGAAAAGAAACGGCATTCAGCACGAAAGCGGTACCCACGCCAGCCGCCGCAATGATCAACCCGGCCAAGCCCGGACCGACCGCACGAGCCAAATTGAATTCGATGCCGTTCAGGGCCAGGGCCGGAGCCAGATCCTTCTTCGGGACCAAATCAGGAAAGATCGCTCTCCAGGCAGGGGACTCAACGGCGTCTCCAAGCGACAACGCGAGAGTGAGTATCAGCAGGATCCACGGCGTCATGGCATGGGCGATTGTCGCAATGGCCAGCAGGACTGAGATAGCGGCCATCCAAATTTCAGTGCCCAGGATAAGTCTTCGACGATTGAAAATATCGCCAATCGAACCCGCGGGCAGCGCAAGAAGGAAGAAGGGCAACGCAGCGGCGGTCTGAATTAGAGCCACGTACGTAACACTGGTAGTGAGCGAAGTCATGAGCCATGCCGCGCCAACGCTCTGCATGAACGCGCCAATATCCGAAACCAAATCGGCGATCAATAGGTTACGAAACAGCGGGATGCGGAGGGGACTCCAAGCGGTGACAACTGGCGTCGATTGACCGTCGGTGATAGCCATCTTTGGGTGAAGATGTTCCTCGCGAGTCACAGCCATGACGAGCGTCGAATCTGATTCGACGGATACAGAATAAGGCTCTATCCGACTAAGCCTAAAGCCGCTTCTTCAGTTTTGATTTCGGCGCGTTCTCTCCTCAAGTCGAGGCGGATTCTGCCAAAGATTCCCATATACACGTTTGCCACCCAAACGAGAAGCCGGCGATCAGATAGCCACGCCAATCCGGGAATAGAAGTTTGTATCGGGTGATAACGAGGAAGGCGGCAGTCACGTAGCGGCTGAAACAGTATTCGCACGTGAACAGGTAGAAGAATTTGCGCTCGTAGATGCGGCGGCAGACTTTACTTTCGGCCAGGCAATAATCGTGGAATTCGCGAACAACTTCTTCATGCGCGATGGTCCACGCGACGGGGGCGATGGGAAGAGCGATAATGAATAAGTACAAAACCTGCAAGGGTATGTTCACAAATCACCTTGGACGACGATTACAAAACAGCAACGCGGCGCTTGGTGCGAGTAGATCGGACTTTCGTATTCAATGGACAATCACAGCCGATCCATCCTCCGTCTCTTGCTTGACCGCTAAGAGAGCCTTGTTTGCATCTTCGAGTGGAAAGGATGTGATTCGGGGGCGGATATTGAGATCCTTGGCGATTTTCAGAAAGTCCCTCGCATCTTGTCGGGTCATGTTGGCCACGCTTCGAATCTGCCGTTCCCCCCAGAGAAGTTTGCCGTAGTCGAACCGAGGCATCTGGTCCAGATGAATCGCATTGATCGCCACCACGCCGCCTTTCCGCAAACTGGCGAGTGCGCTTACGACGACCTTTCCACTCGGCGCAAAGGTGACGGCACGGTCGAGATCGACTGGCGGTTTATCGTCTTCCTGGCCGATCCAAGTTGCGCCTAAAGAGGCAGCCGATTTTCGGTGAGATTCGCCTCTGGTGACGACATAGACCTCGCACTTCCAGGATTGCAAGATCGGAATCGCCAAGCTGGCCGAGCTGCCAAAGCCAAAAAGTCCTACTCGCTCGCCAGGCTCGACGCCCGCGACGCGCAAGCTGCGGAAACCGATGATGCCGGCGCAGAGTAATGGGGCGACATGCTCGTCGTCCAAACCCAGAGGCAGAGGAAATGTGAAGTCCGATCGCACGACCGCGTACTCGGCGTAACCTCCGTTCACGGTGTACCCGGTAAATACTGGCTTGTCGCATAGATTTTCCATTCCATGGCGGCAATACCAGCAATCACCATCCACGCCTCCCATCCACGAAACGCCAACCCGCATCCCGACCGGCAACTCCGCCGTTGCGCCGTCGACCACCTCGGCCACGATCTGATGACCGGGAATGAGCCTTGGCTGAATCGCGGGCAAATCCTCTTCAACAATATGCAGGTCGGTGCGACAAACTCCGCAAGCAATGACCCGAAGCAATACGTAGCCCGTGCGCGGTTGCGGGCGGGGTACATCCTCGATTTGAAGGAACCGTTCCGTTGTTGGATGTCCTGCAGTGAAAATCGCAGCTTTCATTTTTCCTTCGTACCTGTGAATCTACGCGCCGGCAAGTGCCGATCCGAGAAAAGCCGCCACCACGCTCGATTCAGTCTTCCACACCGTGTCTCCACGCACTGTGCACTTCGGCACAGTAACGAAAGATGCGAACGCGGACAATCCGACGGTTGGCTAGTCTGTCTGGCCGAACGGAAGCAGGATGTGAGTATGCGGATTAGTCCGAGGGGAGAGTGAGCGATGTCCGAGAGACCGATAAATGACAGCGCAGCAATCTATTTGGTGGGAGGCGGTATCGCCTCGCTCGCTGCTGCGGCCTTTTTTATCCGGGATGGCGACATCCTGGGATCCAACATCACGCTTCTTGAGGAGTCCGGACAAATCGGTGGCAGTCTCGATGCCGCTGGAAATCCCGAAGACGGTTACACGATGCGCGGCGGTCGCATGATCGAAAGTAAATATCTCTGCACGTACGACCTGTTTTCCTCGATCCCGACGCTCGATGAATCGAAGACGGTCACGCAGGAGATTTTCGATTGGAACGAGACGATGAAAACTTCGTCCCAATCCCGCCTGTTCCGTGATGGGCACCGGATCGATGCCCCGAGGTTTGGCCTAAGCGAAGAGCATGTCCTGACGATCGAGCGCCTGGCGATTGAGCCGGAGACGATGCTAGGGCGAAGCAGCATTGAAGAACAGTTCGAGAGCTCTTTTTTTGAGACCGATTTCTGGTCGATGTGGTGCACGACCTTCGCATTTCAACCGTGGCACAGCGCGGTTGAGTTCAAACGCTATCTGGTGCGCTTCACTCATATGGTTTCAGGATTCAATCGATTGAGCGGAATTATGCGTACCGTCTATAACCAGTATGACTCGATGGTCCGGCCGCTCGAAAAATGGCTGCGGGAGCGTGGCGTAAAGTTCGAGTTGAATACCCGGGTCACCGATCTGAATTTCCGTCACGATGCCGATGGTTACCGCGTAGAGCGGATTCTCTGTGAACGGAACGGATCTTCGGAAGAAATACGAATAACCGAGAAAGATAAAGTGCTCGTAACGTTGGGATCGATGACCGAGGCTTCCAGTCTTGGCACGATGGACGCGGCCCCAATCCTTAAAAGAAAATCGGATGGAGGCGCGTGGGCGCTTTGGGAGAACGTCGCCGCTGGCCAGCCGCAGTTCGGTCGCCCATCCAATTTCGCCGATCATATTGACGAATCGAAATGGGTATCGTTTACCACGACTCTCCGGAACCCAGCCTTCTTTGACGTCGTCAAAAATCTCACGGGCAACGTGCCAGGCGAAGGTGGCCTCATCACGTTTCCGCAGTCTAAGTGGCTGGCATCGATTGTTTTGCCCCACCAGCCGCACTTCATTGGGCAGCCTGCCGACGTTCAGGTTTTTTGGGGCTATGGTTTGTTCGTCGACAAACCGGGTGACTTCGTAAGCAAATCGATGGCTGCATGCTCGGGCCGAGAAATTATGACCGAGATCATCGGTCATCTCGGAATTGCAGCCAACGCGAACGAGATACTGGACAGCTGCACCTGCATTCCTTGCATGATGCCTTTTATTACCAGCCAGTTTCTCCGTCGGTCTGAGGGCGATCGTCCGAACGTACTTCCGGAACATTCGAAGAATCTCGCATTCATCGGACAATTCTGCGAGCTTCCCGACGACGTGGTCTTCACCGTGGAATATTCGATCCGTTCCGCGCAGATGGCGGCGTACTCATTGCTGGGACTGAGCCGTACCCCACCACCCGTGTATAAGGGGCAGCACGATCCACGCGTACTGCTGAAGGCGTTCCGCGCGCTCCACGGCATGTCAACTCACCCGTAACACCCCGAGTCGTCAACCTATCTCCCAACGGCAAAACGAGGGCGCTTCTGGGAAGCGACCCGGGAGGGACACAAGGTCCTTTTCAGGGTCTTGTGCATTAGCGCACAGTTTTTTCACCAGACCGCTGTCATAGTCCGAGTTCGCATCGGCATGAATAAGCGGCGATGCAACGCAAATATTCCGGGAGATGATGAAATGTCAACGCAGAATTCAGTCGTCGCAGTGTACCCCACGCACACAGACGCAGATCAGGCGGTGAAAGAGCTCCAACGCGATGGAATTGATCTGCACTGTTTGTCGATTGTGGGGAAGGGTTATCACACGGACGAGCAACCTCTCGGCTACTACAATACCGGCGACCGCATGAAATATTGGGGCAAACTGGGTGCGTTCTGGGGAGGGTTTTGGGGTTTGTTATTCGGATCGGCTTTTTTCGTGATTCCGGGTCTGGGCCCGATTCTTGCTGCGGGACCGGTCGTTGCGTGGATTGTCGCGGCTCTGGAAAGTGCGGCGGTCGTGGGTGGCGTGAGCGCGCTGGGAGCAGGTCTCTACAGCATCGGCATCCCGAAAGACAGTGTTGTGAAATATGAAGAAGCAGTCAAGACCGATCAATTCCTGCTGATCGTGCATGGGACGGCTGCCGAGACCGCGAAAGCGAAAGAGATTATTGTCGAAACCACCAATCCGTCCCAATGCCTGCTGCACCTGCCCGCAGTAGCAGCAACGGCGGCAACCGTATAGCCTGCTCATCTCCGTCCGTGTCGCCCGGACGCAAAGTCTCCGTACGCGTGATCAATCGAGCAGTGCCTACTTTTATCGAGCGACTAAGGAACGAAGTCATTCACTCAAATACATTGCGACATCGCAATCAGAATTGAAGTGAAGGCATCAAAGAGGGAAACAATACGAGCCGGGGGAGTCACTCGTGAAGGACAACCTTTAAAAGTGATTTATTAACAACGATTTTTCCGTTGTACTCGATAAAACCAAGCTTCCTGAATTTATTCATGAAGAAGTTCACTCGCGACCGCGTTGTTCCGATCATCTCGGCCAGCGTTTCTTGCGATACTTTGGGAAGGACTGTCTCCGGCCGATCCTCTTTACCGTAGCGAGCAAGCAGTAGAATCGTACGGGCCAGTCTCTTCTCTGTCGAATTGAAGAGCTGATCGACCAGGTCGGCCTCGACGCGGCGATTCCGCCCCAGCATGTACGCAATGAAACGGTCCGACAGCAAGTGCTCAGCGTGGAGCGCGCGTATCATTTCCTTCTTTCCAATTATGAGGAGAGTTGTCGGCGCAATAGCCGTCGCTGTACCCAGCCGAATCGGGTCGCTGGCGATGGCTCCTTCTCCGAAGAAATCCCGGAACCGAAGATCGCTACGACGGCCTCTTTGCCACTCTCATTGACGACCGTGAATTTCACGCTCCCTTTCTGCACATACATGACCGTGTCCGCAGCATCGCCCTGAGTGAAGATGGTCTGTTTTTTTCGGAATTCTCCCACCTGCCTCGAAACGCCGACAGATTCGAGATAGACCTGTGGGTCGAACGGACTGTTCCGCTTGGATTTCATGTTCGAAGTCTTCGGAAGTGCGAACCGCTTGAGACACTTTGGGAAAGCACCCCAAACGGTTCTGGCCGTGCCTCACGGCCACTCGTTCGGGGAAGTCCATTCAGCTCGGGCTTAGAGCTGGATACTGCGATCTGTACGCTAGTCCGTGGTCACGAAACGTGTCAGGACGTTTCTGATAATCGGCCCGCGCTGAATTTCGAATAATGGAAAACGTGCAAGAAACCAAGCTCCACGAACGCGGCTTCCTCACAGAGTCGGCCAAACTTACTTCGAAAACAGCTTCGCCCGGAGCGCCGTCAGAATGCTTTGCACGGAATGTTTGCTCGCTTGTTCGTTCGGCGACGGCTCTAAGTTGACTCCTTCGACAGAGTCCGGCGCGCCGTGGTGACCCGTTATCCGGGCGATCTGAATTCGGAAATAGACCGGAAGCAGAGGTCGTTCGCTCCCTTTGATAATCGTTTTCGCGAAGCCGGGTTCCCACCAGATTCCTTTCTGTTTGAGCAACTTGTAAGCCAGATCGCGTTCGACTTTCAACTCCGGCGTGTCCGGCAACTCTTCGTAGCGGCCAAAGATGACGATACTTACCCACTCCTGCGAGCTTACGATCTCATCGGCTTGGACGCAGACCAGCGGATTGGCGCGCATCCATTTGATTTTTTGACCAACCGTTGAAAAGCTGTAGAGGTATCCGTCGTCGTAGGCGAAATAGAACGGGACCACATATGGTTGAGCACCTTCCGCGCACGCGATTCTGCCGAGACGCAGGTGAGTGAGCAGGTTCAGGCTGTCTTCGTAAGCGACTTCCTGAATCAACATTCCGCCCCTCCCAGGGTGTGTCGAGTGCTTTGTGTCTCATTTCGGTTCGAACGATTGTTACGCGTTCGGTTATACCACACGAGGGAAGATGTGACGCCTCTGCTCAAGAGCACCACGCTGAGAGGTGTGAAGGTCCTTCTTGTTGCAGACATGTAATCTCACAACTCCATAAACTTGTTAAAAAGCATCGCTTCGCCATGCCATGGGAAGTATTAAATTTTAGCTGGGACGCTGTGTGCTGCGACGAGCGCCTGCCCCAGGCTCAAGCCCCCGTCGCCCTGGGAACCTCGGAATGAGTGAAAATCTCGAAGCGAAGGAACTTCAGTTCGCGAATCAAATGTTCAAACACGAGCAAGTTGTTGAATGTACCGCCGCTCAAGCAGATCTGATTGAGCGAGGATTCCTCACGCAGCAAGCACGCGAGGCGCACCAGAGTTTCGACCAGCCCGTTGTGAAATCGGCGGCTAATTGTTTCCGTACACACTTTCCGGCGGAGATCCTCGACGATGCCGGCAAATAATGAAGATGCGTCGATCTGCCAGCACTGGTCCTGACGGCGAATGGCGAGGGGATAGCCATCGGTCGCGGTCGACGACCGCCCCAGCATTTCCAATTCGATGGTGGCCTGCGCTTCGTAACTCACTTCCTGCCGAATTCCAATGAGCGCGGCGACCGCATCGAATAACCGCCCGCAACTCGACGTCAGAGGAGAGTTCACTCGCTGGGCGATCATACGCAAGACCAACTCTGCCTTCCCGCGTTGCAGTTCGCGAACGAAGGGGATATCCAGCGTAAGGAAATCTTCACCAAAGGCTTGTACCAAATAGCTCACTGCCATCCGCCAGGGTTCGCGAATGGCCGCGGCGCCTCCGGGCAGCGCCACGTAGGCGAAATGTGCGGCACGCTCGAAAGTTGCGTAACCGGCGATCAGCGCCTCGCCGCCCCAGATCTGCCCGTCGGTGCCATAACCGGTGCCGTCAAGGGCGAGGCCAATAACCCGTCCGTCGATCAAATTCTCCGCCATGCACGCAGCAATGTGCGCATGGTGATGCTGCACGCCCACAAGCCGCGCTCCGTTCTGAGTCGAAGCCCATTTCGTCGACAAGTAATCCGGATGAAGATCGTGCGCGATGACTTCGGGCTCGATTTCGAGAATCCTCGAAAGATGTGCGATGGCTTCGCGGAAGAAATCAAAACTCTCGATGTTTTCGAGGTCGCCGATGTGCTGGCTCAGGAACGCCATGTTTCGACGCGTGAGACAAATCGTATTTTTCAGCTCGCCCCCGACCGCAAGAATCGGGGGAAGTTCCTTGTGCAATCGCACAGGCGCCGGAACGTAGCCTCGCGACCTCCGTATCTGCCGTAACCTGCCGACTGAATGACGGACGACCGAATCGTCACAGCGAAGGAGAATCTTTCTGTCGTGCACAAGAAAGAAGTCGGCGATGTTGCCTAAGCGATCCACGGCCTCGCGATTGTCAATCGCGACAGGCTCCTCACTCAGATTTCCACTGGTCATGACCAAAACCGTGAATTTGCCCGCCGCAAAGATTAAGTGGTGGAGCGGCGTATAGGGCAAGAACAGCCCGAGGTCGAGTTGATTCGGCGCCACGTTCTCGGCGACTGCGCTGCTCCTGGTTTTTGGCGCCAGCACGATAGGCCGCTGCCTGCTGCTCAGAAGTGTTTGTGCCTCAGCATCGATCTGGCAAAATCGCCTGGCAGCTTCCAAATCACGCACCATGACGGCAAACGGTTTTGCGATGCGCCGCTTGCGCTGCCGCAGCCGTTCAACCGCGGCTGAGTTCATCGCGTCGACCGCGAAGTGGAATCCTCCGAGTCCCTTGACGGCGAGGATCTCTCCCGCTCGGAGGCGCTCGATAGCGGCCTCGATGGGATCGCGTACTTCAATCAGGCGGCCCGCACTGTCCCAGAATTCGAGTTGAGGGCCGCAGTCCCAGCAGGCGTTTGGCTGCGCATGGAAGCGGCGATTGTGCGGGTCCGTATACTCCGCGCGGCATTTGTCGCACATCGGAAATGCCGACATCGAGGTGCTCGGCCGGTCGTAGGGAACGTCCCGAACGATCGTGAAGCGCGGCCCGCAGTTGGTGCAATTGATAAAAAGATAGAGATGCCGGCGGTCCTGAGTGTCGAATAACTCGCGAAGACAGTCGTCGCAGACTGTGACATCCGGGGAAACGAGCGCGCTCGGATGCTCTCCGGTTTGGCTAGACAGAATTTCGAAAGACCGATCCGCCTTACATGGAACCTCGCGAACCAACACGTGGGTAATTTGTGCAAGCATCGGCGCTTCCCCAGGAAGGCGCGAGACAAAATCCTCGACGAGATCCGTAGGGCCCTGAATTTCGATGGTGACTCCTGCCGGGGTATTGCTGATGTTTCCGCCTAGATTTCGATCGGTCGCGAGCCGATAGACGTAGGGGCGGAATCCGACTCCCTGCACGATTCCGGAAACCTGGACTTCTTTGCGAACTCGCATAACTCTTTACGACGCGGATGCAGCCAAGCGCGAGCTATTTCGCTTGTGCTCCAGCCAAGCGAGCCATTCCGTTATTCCCTCGCGCGTCTGGCAGGAAACCCGAACAATTTCCATATTGCGGTGGACGCTTCGCGAATTCTCTTCGGCGGTAGCAATATCGAATGGTACATAGGGCAGCAGGTCGATTTTGTTCAGAATGAGCAGTTCCGATTTGAAAAAGATCGAAGGGTATTTGAGCGGCTTGTCCTCTCCTTCGGTGACGCTCAGAACGACCAGTTTCGCCGCCTCGCCCAAATCGAAGCTCGACGGGCACACGAGGTTTCCGACGTTTTCGATTAGCAGGAGGTCGATGTCTTCCAAGCGCCAGTTCAGAAGCGCTCTTTCGATCATGCGGGCATCGAGGTGGCATGTCCCGCCGGTCGTAATTTGCTTCACGGGAAAGCCGGATCGCGCCAAGCGCTTCGCATCGTTTTCCGTCTGAATGTCTCCGGTGAGTACGGCCACCCGCTCGCTGCGGTCGAAACTTTCGAGTGTGCGTTCGAGCAGGCTGGTCTTCCCAGACCCTGGAGAGCTCACAAAGTTCAGGACCAGAACGTTATGTTCGGCAAAGCGCGCCCGCAAACTGGCGGCGATGCGATCATTTTCGCTCAACACCTTACCTTCCAGCGGCACGCGCTCCATTTTCGACCTCCAGATAGGCGAGCTCGAGTTCGTCGCCTCCCAAAAAGTGTGATCCCGTCATACCGCACGCCGAACATACCGAATCTTCAGCCGCTGCGGTGAACGACTGTCCACAGGCCCGGCATTGATGACGGCGTGGGCAGAATTCGATTTCGAGTGCGAGTGGCTCTAGTTCTGTCCCGTGCACCAAGGCTTCAAAACAAAAGCTCATGGCATCAGGGTTGACGCCTGCGAGTGCGCCGATTCGGATACCCACTTTGTATATATGCCCGCCCGGGAACCGCCGTGTTTCCGTGCGCACTGCATCGAGCACCGAATTAGCGATTCCCATTTCGTGCATCAGCAGATTCTTGGCAACTGCTCGCCGGACAGTAGATCGACGACGCGCGAAGTTCCTAACCAGGTGCGCAGGGTAACTATCTTCGGATGGGAATTCGTAACAGTGCCGATCATCTGTGCGTTTCGTCCCAGCGGATGTTGGCGCATCGCCGCAAGAACGGCTTCGGCGGCCTGTGGCGCAACGATCGCGAGAAGCTTTCCTTCGTTCGCGACGTACAAGGGATCGAGCCCCAGGATCTCGCACGCTCCCCGGACGTCTTCCCGGATAGGTATGGCGTCGCCTACGAGTTCAATCCCCACGTGGGAACGGGCCGCGATTTCGTTCAAGGAACTCGATACGCCGCCACGCGTGGGGTCGCGGAGACAACGAATTTCAGAACTCGCCCGCAGCACGGCTGTAACCAGGGTGTGCAGCGCCACGGTGTCGCTCGAGACGGTACTCGCGAATTCAAGGCCTTCTCGTTGAGACAGGATGGCAATCCCGTGATCTCCAATGGTTCCACTCAACAGGACACGATCTCCAGGGCGTGCCTTGTCGGCAGAGAGGTCGACCCCGCACGGCACCAGTCCAATTCCCGAGGTGTTCACAAAGAGTCCGTCGCCGCTCCCTCTTTCGACGACCTTGGTGTCCCCGGTGACCACAACGACGCCAGCAAGAGCCGCAGCGACACGAATGGATTCCATAACGCGGCGAAGGGTGTCGAACGGAAGTCCCTCTTCGAGAATGAGAGCAAGACTGAGATAGAGAGGTTCGGCGCCCCCCATGGCTAGATCATTCACGGTTCCGTTAACAGCAAGCGTTCCGATGTCTCCCCCAGGGAAAAATAATGGCTTCACAACGTAGGAGTCAGTGGTAAACGCGATTCGAGATTCGCCGACGCCCAAGACGGCTTGATCGTCCAAGCGTTCGAGTATTGGGTTCCTAAGGGCGGGAAGAAGAATGTTTCGCAGCAGCTCCCCGCTCATTCGGCCACCGCTTCCGTGACCCAGCAGGACCGAGTCCCTGGACGGCATCGGAACCGCACAAGCCAGGGCCACTTCGAGTTTCGTTTCTTGGGGCATCAATGGTTGGCCCTCCCCGCAATCGCCAGTCGGCGGTATTGATGGTAGGCGGCGCAGGCACCCTCGGAGGAAACCATCGGAGCGCCGAGTGGATTTTCCGGGGTGCAGCGTGTGCCAAACGCGGAACAATCCGTTGGCTTCTTAAGTCCCTGCAGCACTTCAGCGCTGATACACTCGGCAGGCTCGTCCGCGGTCACGCCTTCGGTTCCAAAAATTCGGTCTGCGTCGAATTCGGAATATTCAGGTCGCAGGCGAAGACCACTGTCAGGAATTCCGCCGATCCCACGCCATTTCCGGTCGCAGACTTCGAAGACTTCGGCCATAACTTTCTGAGCGAGCAGATTGCCGTTGTAGGTGACGGAGCGAACGTATTGGTTCTCGATGACGGCTCGGCCTTCTTCCAGTTGGGTCACAAGCATGAGGATCGCTTCCAGCAGATCAAGCGGCTCAAATCCACCCACAACAATCGGCACCCGGAACTCGGCAATGAGGCGCTCGTATTCGCGATAACCCATGACCGTACAAACGTGTCCGGGGCCAATAAAGCCTTGTACTCGATTTCGTGGAGCAGCTAGGAGTGCTCGCATCGCAGGCGGAACCAGAACATGCGAGGCAAGCGTCGAGAAGTTTGTGAGCCCTTCCCGTTTGGCTTGCCAAACCACCATCGCATTTGCCGGAGCCGTCGTTTCAAATCCAACGGCGAAGAAGACCACTTTGCGATCGGGATTTGCCCGGGCGAACTTCAATGCCTCGGTCGGCGAATACACAATCCTCACATCCCCGCCTTGCGCCTTGACGTGAAGAAGATCAGAGTGTGAACCGGGCACGCGAAGCATATCGCCGTACGAAATCAAAGTGACGTCGGAACGCGAGGCAATCTGAATGGCCTTATCGATTGTTTCGAGAGAGGTGACGCACACGGGGCAGCCGGGACCGTGAACCAGTTCAATCCCACGAGGGAGTATCTCGTCGATGCCGTAACGCATCAGCGTGTGCGTCTGGCCGCCGCAAATCTCCATCAAGACCCACGGCCGGGTGGTGCGGCGGCCAAGCTCGTCCACAATTCGACGGGCAATCGTTTCGTTCCGGTATTCGTCAAGATATTTCATGGGCTGCCTCGAATGCTTGTCCAATGAGGCCGGATCGTCTGCTTACGAATTCTCAAACTCCGACTCGAGCTCGCCCTTGAGTAGCCCCATGGCCTCAAGCGCTTCATAGCTTCGTTCAGCTTCTTCGCGGTCTACACAACTGATGGCGAATCCCACGTGCACGATCACGTAGTCTCCGATCGATGCCTCGGGTACAAAGTCGAGACAGGTATCCCGCTCAATCCCTCCGAACTGCACACGTCCCACCCGAATTCCGCTGTGCATTTCGCTGCTAACGATTTTTCCTGGGATCGCGAGGCACATGTTACGCGCCACACTTTTCGGAAGATTCATCCGCCCATTGATCCTGAGGTTCGGCGAGGCGATGCGACGATGAGTGGATCTCCAAACTCGTGTGCCCCGAATCGTTCCAAAGGTGAAGTTGCGCTACAGCCGCATCGACTAAGCCTTGAAGCGAAGCTTCGACTTGGGGAGACAAAACCGTGCCCCAATCCGAGTTGGCAGGCTGCACGCCCAGCACAACAATCTCTTGCGGTTGGTTGGATACGAGGAGAAGAGCCGCGATCAGATCGGCAACACCCGATTGATGAACACTCCATCCCGACTTTGTAGCGAGCAAATCTCTCCCCGTCATTCGAGCGAGGGTGCCTGGCGGGCTCCCTGAATTCATGGCGTCCAGAATTAGCACCCGGGATGCGTTCGAAGCATAGGAAGCGAGTTCGGGTCCCATTGTGCCGCCGTCAAGGACGGTGATGCCGACGGGGACTCGTGGATCAACCTGAAGCACCCGCGCGGCATGGACGCCGACGCCGTCGTCCGACAGGATGGTATTGCCGACCCCTATGACTACGGTATCGGAAGACAGCAGACCTTCCATGTCACACTCCCGTTTGGGAACTCTGCCCGCCAACTTGGGTCGGCCGGACGGCTTCCACCCGCTGCTCACTCTGTTTTCCGGTATCGTCTGCGATTGCTTCGCGCAACTCGCCCTCGGAGAGGAACTTGTATCCCGTGAAAATGCTCTCCATCACACCGTTCTTCTCCTCGATCGAAACCAGCATGGCCATGTAGATGTGATAAATAAAAAACATCCAGAATCCGAACATCACGAGGAAATGAATTTCACGCAGCCATTGGATGTCGATGAGTCGCGGAATCCAGCCGAAGAAAAAACGTAGCGCTCTGCTTCCGAGTACGTTCGAGAACAACGCAAGTCCCGTGAAGATTTCGATGAATGCCATCCCGTACACGGCGGCGTAGGAGAAACCCGCAATCGCGTTGTGCCCGATATGACGAGGCGGCGCCCAGCTCATATATCCGTAATAACGGCCCGTGTCTAAGAAGTCTTTGAAACGCTTCTTGGTGGTCGGGATAAACTGATCCCAGCGGGACCAACGATTGCCGATAAACATCCAGACCATGCGAACCAGGACCGCTCCGAGGAACACAAAGCCGGAAAGCACGTGAACGAAGCGCATTGTTCCCATCACATATGCGGTTTTCCCGTGCGGGACGACAAATGGGGAGTGCATGTAATAGCCGGTGATCGATAGAGACACGATCGTGGCGAAAAGAATCCAGTGCACAACTCGCACCGGCCATTGCCAAACGTAAATCCTTACCTGACCGTGCGACGGCCTCCTCCATTCCGCTTCCGATGGCTCAAACGTGGGCGACTTCTTCATAGCAGCTCTGTTGGATTTCAGCCTTTGGCGCGCGCGCACACATGTCCGCGGGCATCTACCACATGGACGGCACAAGCCAGGCACGGATCGAACGAGTGAACGGTGCGCATAAGTTCGAGCGGGCGATCTGGGTCAGCAATGGGCGTCTTGAGTAGTCCTGCTTCATACGGTCCACGCTGGCCGTGGCCATCCCGCGGACCTGCGTTCCAGGTAGACGGTACGACTGCCTGGTAGTTTTTGATGGCCCGATCTTCGATCTCCACCCAGTGTCCCAGCGAACCACGAGGCGCCTCGAAAAATCCCAAGCCTCTGGCCGACTTCGGCCATGAGCCGGGATCCCACTTTTCACCATTGTGAATGCGCACGTTGCCGCTCGCCAAATTGGCTCCGAGCTGTTCAATCCAACCGACGTTCAGGTCTCCAAGCAGTTGCGTTTCGAGTGCCCGGGCCGCAATGCGTCCAAGTGTGGAAAACAGCGAGGTCAATGGAACGTTGAGCTTCGCCAGAGCAGAGTCGACCATCTTCTTGACGTCCGGTTGACCGGAGGCGTATGCGACGAGCATGCGCGCGAGCGGCCCGACTTCCATCGGCTGGTCTTCATAGCGCGGCGCTTTGATCCAGGAATACTTTTCGTCCACGTTGAGGAATTCGTAGGGAGGTTTTGGCCCCGAGTACTTCGGATCAGTCTCTCCGTCGAATGGGTGTTTGGCGGTTTGATCGCCTCCCGAGTACTCGTACCAGGAACGAGTTACGTATTCCTTGATTTTTGCCGTATCAACGGGATGAACATTCGACAGATCGCGATTCAGGATGATGCCGCGGGGAAGAACAAAGCTCGCCGGGTCTTTGACCGAACTCTGCGGATAGCCGCCGTAGGACATGTAATTCCCAATACCGGCGCCGAGGTCGAACCACTCACGGTAAAACCCTGCCACGGCCAGCACGTCCGGGACATAAACCTGACTTACAAACGCGATTGCCGAACGGGCCACCTGCAACAAGAAATCGATTCGTTCCGGATTTATGGTTGCGTCCGGCTCGTTGGGGTCCATGGCGGTTGACATGCCGCCAACCAGAAAGGACTGGAGATGCGGATTCTTGCCGCCCAGGACCGCATGGATCCGAATGAATTCCTTCTGGAACTGCAGTGCCTCGAGATAGTGAGCAACGGCCATCAGGTTTGCTTCGGGAGGAAGACGGTACGCGGGATGGCCCCAATAGCCGGAACCAAATATGCTGAGTTGCTTGCTCGCGAACAAAGCGCCGACGCGGTCCTGCACACTCTTGAAATACTTCTCGCTCGACATCGGCCAATCGGAGATCGATTGCGCGAGCTGCGATGTTTTTGCTGGGTCAGCCTTCAGGGCCGAGGCAACATCCACCCAGTCCAGTGCATGAAGCTGGTAGAAATGGATGATGTGATCCTGCATCGTCTGCGTTGCAGCAATGATGTTGCGAACCAGGCGGGCGTTGTCGGGGATTTCGATCCCCAAGGCATCCTCAACCGCAGTGACCGACGCCAGTGCGTGGACCGCCGTGCAGACTCCGCAAATGCGCTGCGCCCAAATCCAGGCTTCGCGCGGATCCCGGCCCCGCAAGATCATCTCAATTCCCCGGAACATCGTGCCGGAACTCCAAGCGTCCGTGATCATCCCGCCTTCGACCTGGGCCTCGATACGGAGATGCCCTTCAATTCGCGTGACTGGATCGACTACTATCCGCGCCATCGAATCCCCCTACGCCCCACGCGATTCCGGCGGATCGATAGTCTCGTCGGTTGTTGCTTTCGGTCGAACTCTGTCGCGCACGATATCGCCGACGACCTGTGTGGCCATCGCCGCTGCGATCGCTCCGGTAGCGACCCATCCGATCTGGTCCGCTGTAACATCCACTCCGAACCCGGGCACCGATGGCAACCGTTTGTAGAAAGGTGATTTCGTGTCCCAAAACCGGTGCGAGGCGCACGCAATACAGCCGTGGCCAGCTTTCACCGGCCAGCTCGTTCCATCGTTCCAGCGCACGGTGGGACAGTTATAAGTTGCCTCAGGACCTTTACAGCCCATCTTGTAAAGGCAATACCCTTTGCGGTGACCTTCATCGCCCCACTCCTCAACAAAACGTCCTGCATCGTAGTGGGCACGGCGTTCGCATTGGTCGTGGATGATGTCACCGTAAGCGAACAGGGGGCGGTTGTATTCATCGAGGGCGGGCAGATCGTGGAATGTCAGGTAGTGAACCAGGACCGCAGCGGTATTGGCTGGATTGTGAGGGCACCCGCCCAAGTTGATCAGGTTCTTCAGACCCGGAACCGCTTCCTGCAATCCAACCGCTCCGGTCGGGTTTGGGTTCGATCGAACCAGTCCTCCATCCCAGGCGCAGGCGCCCACGGCGATATTCGCTGCCGCATTGCTACAAACGTGTTTCGCAATTTCGAGTGCGGTCTTTCCGCCGATCGTGCAGTAAACCCCGCCGTCGGCCGTCGGGATTGCGCCTTCCACCACGGCGATAAACTCGCCCGCGTGCTCGCGAACAACCCGTTCGAGCGCATCCTCGGCCTGCTTTCCCGCGCCAGCCATAAGAATTTCGTGATATTCCCAAGACAGAAGATCGAGGACAAATTCGGTGACCGGAGGATTGCTGCTGCGCAACATGGATTCCGAGTTGCCCGCACAGTCCTGAAACTCAAGCCATACCAGAATGGGACGGTTTGCCTGGGCCAGCGCTTTCATGACCGCGCCGACGTATCGGGGTGGCAAGGCCAGCGTCGCTACCATAGAGCTGCAGAACTGCACGAATTGACGACGGGAAACACCTCGGAGTTGGAGCGCGGCGGGTACCGAGCTTCTCGCTAGTTTCATCAGGTGGCTCCGGCTACCGCAAGCCCCGGCTTCGCGCTGGCGCGGATGCGAACGACCCGACGGCCGGACGCTCTGCGTAAATGAGAGTGATCGGGATTTCCTCGAAACGTCGCGGCATCCAAACAATTCTTCGAAGGGCGGGAGTCTGGAAAGTTCTTCTCACCAGGCAGGGGACTGTCAGCGGGCGGCGAGTAACACCGATGAGTGACTCCGTTATTCACGGTTGGAAACTCCCCTTCTCGAATGTCGGAGGGGACTATTGCACGGTTGGCGCCTCGGTTCTGTGACTTGGCTCACAAACCCAAACGATTACTTGAGCTGCTGTTCGGTGGTCAACGTGCCAAGTTGAACCACAGATTAAATTGGCGGATGTGTGACCCAAGTCACAGCCAGAATTCGACGTTGGTTGTATGAAGGTCGGTACTAAACGTTGTGCGCGTTGCTTGCGACAGTGTCGAAGTGAACTGAGGTGAGTCTCATGAAGCGCTCGAAGGCGTGCCGCTGGGTGCCGATCGTGGCCCTCGGCTTGGTCTGCCTCGGGCATGCCTCGCTTCGGGCGCAAGAGGCGGCGCCACCGAAGGATGCGCCGAAACCCCCCGTCGAGGCTGTGAAAGCTTCCGACGACCTCGGCCCCGCCCAGTACGTGGGTTCAGAAACCTGCAAGACTTGCCACGCAGACATCTACAAGCACTGGGAAACAACGCCTCACTGGAAGACGACGCTCGACACCAAAGACGGCCCTTCGCACCAAGGATGCGAGAGTTGCCACGGTCCCGGATCGGCGCACGTCGCGGGCGGGGGAGACGTCACCAAGATTTTCATCTTCAAAGATCACTCGACCAAAGAGATCAACGCCCGCTGCCTGACTTGCCACGCCGGTGGCACGCAGCACATGAACGCAATCAACTCCGAGCATTCGAAGAACGACGTGAGTTGCACGTCCTGCCACTCGCCCCATCACGCGGAAACAAAAGAATTTCTGCTCATCAAAGCGCAGCCAGCGCTTTGTTATGGATGCCACTCGCAGCAACAAGCCCAGTTCAATATGCCTTTCCATCATCGGGTGAACGAAGGGCTAATCCAATGCAGCGATTGCCACAACGTGCATGGAACGGTGGGTCCGAAGCAAGTGCGCACCTCCTCGACGCAGGACGCGGTGTGCTTTACATGTCATAGGGACAAGCAAGGGCCTTTTGTGTACGAGCACGCTCCCGTAAAGGTCGATGGATGCCAGTCGTGCCATATGCCGCACGGTGGACCGAACCCACACATGCTGAAGCTGAGCAATGTCAACTTGCTGTGCCTGCAGTGCCATACGACATCGACCTTCAGCTCGGCGCCCGGGGCGCCATCGTTCCATAACCAGTCCACCTTTTTCCAAGCGTGCACACTGTGCCACGTCGAAATCCATGGCTCCAACTTCGACGCGACCTTCTTCAAATAGCGGCCATATGACAGCGAAACTCACGCCGATGATGGAAGCGAATCGTCCGCAGGAAAGCTCTCGATCCGTGATTGGGAGTTCCAGACCATCGCGTGAAAAGTCATGAGAGGCCGCGCGGGCATTTATCTGTTCGAGATCTTGACTCTGGCTGTGGCTGTGGTTCTGCTGCTGCCAGCCGTTGTGTGGGGACAAAGCAGTGCCGGGGACACGCCCGGAATTGATTCGGGTGGGTACAACATTCACCAAACGATCGACGCTGGCTATCGAGGCAGTTGGGTAAACGGGAACAAGGATACCTACGACACGTTTGAAAATCTCGGTTCCGGGTTACGGCTATTCGATTACTCGCTGCAGATGCGGTCCCTGGACCACAAGGGAATCCTGTTTGACAGTCTCACCTTCAGCAACTTCGGTTACGGCGGTGATCCAAACGATGTGACTCGTCTTCGTATCGAGAAAAACAAGTGGTACGACTTTCGATTGCTATTCCGGCGCGACAAGAACTTTTGGGATTACAACCTGCTCGCCAATCCATTGAACCCGGCCTCGCTAAATCCTCCCGGTTCCACGACCACCGGTTGCTACGCTACGCCCGTAGGCACTCCCCCGGTTGTGCTGCCGGTGGTCTGCTCGAGTCCCGCGGTTCCGATCAATGATTCGCCACACTCGATGGATTTGGTGCGGAGGATGCAGGACTACGATCTCACTCTAATGCCCCAATCGAAGATTCAACTCCGATTGGGTTATTCGCGCAACCGCAATGAGGGCCCAGGATTTTTCACCACGGATGGCGGGACGATATCGGACTTCAACCAGAATTATAGCTACACGACGAATGCTTACCATGCCGGTGTTGACGTCAAGGTCCTGCCGCGAACTACGATTTCTTACGATCAGTTTCTCACTTACTTCAAACAGGACAACGTCGTCACCGATAATCCGGCCGTGAACCCGCAGAATTTTGGATTCGTTCTTGCGAACCCGACGGCGAATGGCACGCCGAACGGCACTCCGGTCGATCTGGGAAATATTTGGAGCACGCAAACACCCGCCGAGGTTCTACCTTGCGCTGCGCCCATCGTGACCGGCACGACCAACACCGCTAACCCTACCTGTAACGGATTCTTGTCGTACAGCCAGGTGGGACGCCCGCGGGATTTTATGCCCACGGAACGGCTGCGCTTCCAATCGAATTATTTCAAGAACTTCGAGATGTCAGGTTCGCTTGGTTATAGCAGCAGCGACAACATGATCCCGGATTTCCTGGAGAGCGTGAACGATTGGACAGCGCGGACGGCGACCCGTGGCAGCACGACCGGAGGCCCGGCAAGCGCAAAACGCGTTTCGGTGAACGCGAACTGGTCCGGGGTGTACACGGTGACCGATAAGCTGAGCATCCTCGATCAATTCCGCTACGACAACTGGCGCATTCCGGGGATGTGGGCGCTTGATGAGACGAATGTTTTTGGTACGGGCTTTGCCGGCTTAGTGGGTCTGCAGCAGAGTGAAGCGGTCTTCAATGCGGCCAATTGCCCCGTGGGATCGAACGCGGTGACCTGCCCGCAGCATGCCGCGAGCTCAGCGGCGGATGTGACCACGGGTCTGGCTTCAACATTTCTGGGTCAGAATCTGAAATCCAACACTTTGGAGTTGCAGTACGACTTCAGCAAACGGGTGAGCGCTCATATCGGCTATCTCTACACGAATCGTACCATCTCGCAGTTCAGCGATACCAATGACTCGGGTTTGGTTTATTTCCCAGGAGGGGCGGGAGGGACTGCGGCGAACGATTTTCTTGCTGCGCGCGGGAGTTGCGCGGAGGTCGGTGGCGCGCTGCCGGCCGGGTGCACGCTCAACGCGGACGGGTCGGTGAGTTTCGTTGCACCTGCTGCCGCGGGCCCGACACGCAGCCTGACGACCATCAACGAGAATGCGTTACTGCTGGGAGCGGTCATCCGGCCTGTTGACGCGCTGCGAATCACCGCCGACTTGGAGTTTGGCTACAACGACAACTCCTACACTCGTATCGATCCCCGGCAAGTGCAAAGCTACAAGATCCATGCGAGCTACAAGGTAAAGACCTGGGCAACGCTCGATGGCGCGGTTGAGATTCACGAGAATCGCGACAACGTTACAGATGTAGATAACCTGGAACACGACCGCTCATTCAGCTTTGCGACGATCCTGATGCCGAATCAGCGCTTGTCCGTCGACTTTGGATACAACTACTGGAGCGTCTACACCCAGTCGTTAATCTGCTTCCCTTACTCGACGTCTGTCACAAATCCCGCACCTCCTCCGGCCACCCTCCCCGTATCGTCTTTCCCTATAGGCGTGCCGATGCTACCGACAGGCCCGGCGTGTCCGATCGCAGCCGCGTCTTCGCCTCTGGGCGCGCTCTCGACGTACTCCAGTAACGATCACTTTGTGCACGCCGGCTTGATCTGGAAACCCGCGAAGCGCGTCACAACAATGTTTGGGTACGGCGGTAGCTTCGTCCGCGGTAACACGATTTTTCTGAATCCTTTAACTCCATCCGGCACGCTGGATTTCAATTATCAGAAACCGTACGTCTCCGTCGTGATCGATCTTTATAGAGGCTTCAGCTACAAGATGTCCTGGGATTATTACGGGTTCAACGAAACCGGAAACACCAATCCGTTCGGACTCGCCCCAATTCCGTTGCAGGACTTCAACGGCAGCAATGCCACTTTCTCGTTCCGGTATTCGTTTTGAGTACCGACCATTTCAGGCGCGGCAGCCGATTTAGTTTTTAAGCAACGTTCACAAGGAGTCAGCCAATGAATCATCTTTCAGTTCGGGTGTTTCGATATGCCGTACCAGCTCTGGGGGCCCTTTTCCTGCTCGTCACTCCGCTGCACGCTCAGGACGCGCCTATGCTTTACAAGTCGAAGTGCGCCACGTGCCACGGCGCGGATGGTAAGGGGAACACAGCGGTCGGCAAACAGCTGGGGGTGCGCGATTTCGCTTCCCCCGAAGTACAGAAGGAAACCGATGAAGAGCTCATCGCGATCACGACCAAGGGGCAGGGCAAAATGCCCGCCTTCGGAAGCAGTTTGAAAGATCCGCAGATTAAAGATCTCGTCGCGTACATTCGCACTCTGGCGAAGAAATGATGATCTCTCGGCCGTCCGGTCCACGCACTGCCAGATGATTCGAGCCGATGCGTGACCAGGAGGAGTTGTGACTGGAGCAACCGGAATTCTCGTCGCATTGATCGTGCTGACGATTGTGCTGGCCGCAGTGTTTCTGTTGCGTACCTCGATCACGGTGGGAATCACCGGCAAGATTCTCGCGTTTGTAGCCCTCTGCATTCTGCCGGCACTGTGCATCGACGCGGGCATGTCCATGCACATGCAGCGTTCCGAACAGACCAAATTCTGCATTTCATGCCACAGCATGGAAAACTACGGAAAGAGTCTCTACGTGGACGACCCGAAAGCTATCCCTGCGCAACATTTTCAGAACCACCGCGTACCGCCGGACATGGCCTGCTATGCCTGTCACACCGACTACACCATCTACGGTCCTATGAAGGACAAGCTCAAGGGCATAACGCGCATTTATTTGCAGTACGTGAGTACGCCGCCGAATCCCATAACGATCCCGGGCGGATTCAAAAACGCCCAATGCTTGCATTGCCATGCGGGCGCTCGCAGCTTTGAGGAAAATCCCGTTCATGCGGCCATCATGAGTTCACTCACCTCGAATCAGCTGTCGTGCGTTTCGAGCGGATGCCACGACACGGTCCACAGCGCATCCGAAGTAGATCACCTCAAAATGTGGAGGCCGGGCCAATGAAACTCCGTGCGATCGGAATTCAGCGGTTTCTGCAAGTTTCGAGCGGCTTGATTATTCTGGGGCTGCTCGTCGAGATTGTGAGCCTGGTGTGGTTTCATCCACTCGCGTTTGTGCTCTTTGCCTTCGTCGGAGCAATGCTGATCGGCCTGGGAATCGTGGTGTATCTGGCATCGTTGGTCCTCGCCGTTTCCGCGCCCGCCGAGAATCGAGGTTGAGATGCGACGACTTGGCATCAGCCTCGAATACAGTTAACCGGCTTGCGTATCAAGAGGGGTGGGAGTTTCCATCGGGCATCTTTCATGACACTCGCCTGCAGGCCGTGCGGTGGCGGGATCTGGTCGGTGTGACTCGCTTCGAGATTCTGACCGAGCCTTTGCTTCCAGCGGTGTGACTTGCGGTCTCTCTTCTGGCGGCCGAGCGTGGTCATTATGTAATTGCGCTGGCCTTGTCGTTCGTGTTTTTCCTCACCGGCCTCCGGCTCATCCACAATGCTTTTCACTCGGCTCTGAGGCTGTCGCGCCAGGCGACGGATGTCGTGTTATGGGTCATGAGCCTCGTCATGCTGGGATCGATGCACGCCGTGCAATTCAACCACCTGCGACACCACAAATCCACATTCGGCGAAGACGACGTGGAAGGCAGGCACGCAGACATGCCGGCTTGGCGCGCCGTGCTGTTCGGTCCGATCTTTCCCATCCTCCTGCATATCACCGCACTTCGGCATGGCAATCAGAAATTGCGCGCGACCGTCGTTGCCGAGTTGCTCTTGAATGTAACGTGGATCGTCTTGGTATTCAGGGTCTTGGATAGCAACACGCTCCGGTATCAGATCGGCGCGATGGCGGTGGGGCAATGTCTGACCGCGTTTTTCGCGGTGTGGACGGTGCACCACCACTGCGACCGCACCTATCACATCGCCAGAACGCTGCGGAATAAGATCAAGAACGGAATAACGTTCAACATGTTCCTGCACATCGAACATCATCTGTTTCCGCGCGTTCCGACGTGTCACCTGGGAGAGCTCTCACGCCGTATCGACAGCGTGGCCCCGGAGCTGAAGAGCAAAATCGTGTTTTGAGACGATTTGTCCGCGGCGCAGGGCACCGCACCAAACGAGGAAACAAAATGCAGGCGCCATCGCTCACTTGGCTTTTGCTGTTAGGCCGGATCCTTTTCGTCACATACTTTATTTCGATGGGGATGAGCCATTTGCTCAACTTCCAGGAGCATTCATCACTCCTTAGAAGAAAAGGCGTCCCGCTGCCACGGGCGGCGACCATTCTCACGATTGTCATGATGGTCGGCGGAGGACTTGTGCTGCTCGTCAATTGGCACCCTGCCGTTGGGGTGGCTTTGTTATTCGGGATTATTTTTCCCGCACCGTTCTTCCTACATCGCTTTTGGAATGAGACAGATTCCTACCAGCGGCTGAGTGAGTGGGCGCACCTGATAAAGGATCTGTCGCTCGCCGGAGCCGCGCTGACTCTGCTTGTAGTCCGGTAGTCTTCTTGTATTCCGAATCGCTGGTGCCCCGTTTTCCAGCAGGCACCGGTTTCCTCCTTGAAAATCCGCAACGTAGCCATTCCGGACACAACGGATGGCGCTTTCAAGGGTGTGCAATACCGCACAGTTTTGAAAGTGGGATTGGTTGACAATGGCGCCCTGGAGATCGAAGGGCGCCATGGCAACCGAATGGACGTGTGCCATTTGCGGTGACCCGATGCGCTCCCCGTCCGAATGCTCGATTCGGAGGAGGGTTCTTTCGTGATGAGGCCGGGCCAATCAGAAATCCCCGCGAGTCGTCGCACGAGCACCTACCGAACACGCAGCACGAGTGCGAGCATATCGCCAGAAGTTGTCAGCAGGCTCTCTGCCGTCGCAATCCCTGTCACTCACCCAAAGGGCGCCATGCTGTTCGGGGAAGGCCAGCCCGCCGGGGGAATCTATATTCTGATCTCGGGGCGCGTGAAGCTCTTTACAGCGGCGACCGACGGAAAGACCTTCATCATCAAGTTTGCCGATCCGGGAACAATCCTGGGCCTGGCGCCCACAGTTTCCGGCCTTCCTTATGAGGCGTGGGCCCAGGCGACTGAGCCGACGCGAACAGGCTTCGTCGAACGCAAGGGACTGGTTCACGCGATGCAGAGCCATCATGAAGTCGCGGTCGAAGTCGCCATGCAGTTGGGTGAGTCCTATTGTTCCGCGATCGCGGAGATGCGCGTGATGGGGCTTGCACGGCCCGCGAGTCAAAAACTGGCGATCTTTCTTCTAGATTGGTTCGAGGGGTATCGACCGTTTGGTGCGACGGCCGGAGAGGGGTTCGGTTTGACGCACGAAGAAATTGCTCAGCTTCTCGGGATTTCGCGAGAGACGGTCACACGCTTGTTGTTGGTGTTCAGGAGAGCGGGTCTGATCGAATGGACAGACGGCAAACTGGTTCTTGCGGACCGGGCAGCTCTGGAGAGTTCGGCGGCGAAATAGTGTGGATACCGAAAAAGTATCGCGCAGCGGATCCCCCCGTCAAAAGGCATATATGAAACCCATAGAACTCAAGGCACCCCGGCTTCGTGGTTTTGGTTCCCGAGTCAGTCTCGGCGGAAAAGTCTCGCACTATCGGCGCAAACAAAACATCTACACGGAAGGTAAGCCTGCCTACACTCTGTTCTATATTCAACAGGGAGGAGTACGGTTGACGACCGGATCGAAACCGGAGGATTCGGCAGTCACCGCGATCTTGGGGGTGGGGGATTTCTTCGGCGAACTGTGCCTTGCGGGCTATCCCCTCCGTACCTCAACGGCGGTTGCCTTGACGTCCAGTTCGATACGAACCATCCAGAAAGACAAAATGCTCGAGATATTGCGCAAAAAGGCCAAGGTGTCTAACGCCTTCGTGGCGTATCTGCTGTCCGGAGTCAAGAATTACCAGGATCATATCGCGCACCTGTTGACCTCATCTGCCGAACAGCGACTCGCGCGCGTGCTTCTGCGCCTGACTCGTTTGGATCGGAACGGTCCAGCGGCCGTTGAAATTCCGGTTCTGAGCCAGCACGTGCTCGCCGCGATGGTCGGGACCACTCGGTCGCGTGTGAACCTATTGATGAATCGATTCCGGAGAGAGGGACTTGTTCACTACGATGGCGGACTGAAAGTGCGTCCGTCCTTGCGAAAAATCCTCAAGAGCCACTAAGAAATCTGTGGGATCCCTCGAACATAAATATGGTTGCTGTGCGTGTCTACGGAAGGCAGAAACGAGTGCATCGTTTACGGTACCGCGAATCCGTCCCTCTTGCTCCTGCGCGCTAGGGAAGCGCGCGCATTGAGTATGAGGTCTTGATCGAAGCAGATGCCTGCGGTTCGATGAAACGAGCGGCTTCTGCCCGGGCCAGGATTGGATGTCCGCCCAAACACTCGCCCGACTTTGGACACTCCGCGCAGCGAGACGAGGGCAGCGCTTCTGGTGCCAGACGCGGCTCGGCGCCGAGCCAGTAAAGACCGTTTGCCATCACACAAAAGCCGGTCGCGGCGAACCACACCATGGCTCCGCCAACGAAAATCGTGAAAAGAGTCACCCATGGACTGTAAACCAGCACCAGCACAGATGCGATCGAGATATTGATACCAACTGCGAGATAAATGCGCCGCTCCAGATACCAGCTGTCCGTCTGCATGAAGTATAAATTCCGACCCGTTGATTTGTCTGACCCGAGCATGGAGGTGAAGCCAAGCAGCCGCAGCGCGCTTCCCACAGGACAAAAGCCCGTAAGGGCTACATTGATGGAAACCAGTCCCGTAGCGATGACGCCCAAGATCCACCAGCGATTAACCAACAACGCCATCGCTGTGCTCGCTAACAGAACCACTCCGGCGATCAACCAGACGGTCCGTTCAATGTACCAGCGATTGGTGGGAACGATATAAACGCCTGCGCGTAGTGTCATCATTGGTCTCCTACTTCTCCTGAAGTGATTTTATATAGTTCGTCAGATTCACCATTCGGATCGTCACAAGCTGCGGATTTGTTTCCGTCTCTGAGTCGAAAATGGGCCCCCAAATGGGCATTTCTGTGCTTCCATGCGCGGTCTTTTTCATACCGTTCCGAAGAATGTCCTCGACGTATGCGTCTGGAAATTCTCCGTCGTGGCGCAGAGAAAGCGTGGTGAGGTCCGCGGGCGGGTTTTTGAACGCAGGCGATACAGGACCGTTACCCTTTAAATCATTTCCGTGACAAACAGCACAGTACCGCTTGTAGAGTTGGCCGCCGGAATCCGGGTTCGGCGCAGGAGGACGAGAGGCTTTCTTGTTCTGGGCGCGCCCCACCGCAGAGAAGTGAGTCGCTGCAAACAGGAGGCTGGACGAGACGACGAGTACGCGAATGACGCGGCTAACCATAACATGCCTCCATCCAAAATGATTGAGAAGCGTGATAGCTCACGCTCCTTCGCTCAACTCTGGCGCCACTTGCCAAGTCGATTCCGTGCTTCTCTAACGGCGCCGGTCTTCGCCACGGGCTGTGACGGTGACATCGACGTGTGCTCCCTTCTTGAGCTTCACGGGGTCGCCGTCTTCGTAGGTCAGCGTATTTTCAATGTGCAAAAATCTGTACTGTTTTTCGGGCACGTCCATGGCGATCTGTGCTTTTTCCGGTTGGGTAGCACGTTGCGAAGGAATAATTTTATGGACGGTACCGGACATGCTCAGGCTCGGCTGTTCCGGAATTCGCTCCTCCAGCTTGGCCGACCGCGTCACGCGGGGTTTCTCCATCTCCCTCTTTACCCCTGCACGCGTCAATTCCGCCGTGTGCCCGAACTTGGTTCGCGACCCGGTTTGGATAACCTTGGCGGTGGCTTCGCCCCGGCGAACAAGTGCTCCTGCGTAGGTCGGCGTTCCGCAACCGATCTCGACAGGAATGGATTCACCAGTCAGCATGGATTGGTCAATGAGAACCGACCCGTCCAGGATGGTGACGTCTGCGGCTACCACTGCTCCGAGCGAGAGCTTAACCAGGTCGCCGGGGACGAGCTCCGCGGACTGTATGATTTTCCATGCGCCATCGCGACAAACTGAAGCGGACAAAGCAAGGCGTGACTTCAGGGCGGCCAATGTTGCTTGCGCTTTCCCTTCCTGAAAGAACCCGAGCGCAGCATTGAAAAGCAGGAGCCCCGCGATAATCGCGGCCTCGGCAAATTTGTGCAAAACTAATTGGAGGACGATTGCAGCCTCGAGCATCCACGGAACCGGCGCCCACAATTTGTCGAGCGCCCTACGCAAAGGATGTAGAGCTGTGTCCGGCATGGAATTCGGACCCGCTCTTAGAAGCCGGCTTTGCGCTTCTGCGCTTGTCAGTCCGATAGGCAAAGCGTCGGGTGGAGTGCTTGCGTGCGGATTGCTAGCAGGTGAATCGGGAGGCTTGGTCGCCTCGATATTCCTGGAGGCTACGCCCCCTATATGTTCGGGCATCTTCTCGATAGGAAGTGGCGATCCTGTCGTCTTCAAGATTGCGGTTTTCGTGGTTTTTCCTCGGAGCGCGGCCCATTCTGCGGAAACCTCTCCAGATCGGAAAAGCCCCGCTGGTCGTCGGCAGGCACGATGGTCGATTCAGGAATACGATCTTTTATGGGCTGGACGCGAAGTGAATTCTCGAGAGTACCTTCAGGCTCAAGATCGGCGACCTTCGGATAAACCAAGGACGCTCTTCAAGTTTGCTGATGCCCTCGCGTTGCCAGATAAGATCCCCGACCGAACGTACTGAATGCCGTGGTCTCAGCCGTGCATCTGCCTTTTTTTCATCTCGATCGTTTCTGCATGCTGCCTGCGGTCGACGACGCAATAAAATTACTCGTTCCCAGTTTCAATAACTGTTCGTTTTTGCACAGCTCGGAAAGGAACCAAGGAACAGAAGCGCGGTCTGTTCGGAATAACGCGAAGCGCTCCAGATCTGAGGATAATTTCGAAAAGCTGAACGTCTCAAGTCGGTTCGAAGGCAGATTTTGCTTCTGAGGGATTGCTTGGACCCAGTCTCTGGAGTCGGGTTGCGTGCGCTCCTCACGAGCGCAAGGGCATTCCAGGGCCAATGACACCTTCTGATGAACCGGCCGAAAGGTTTCAGAGTTCCTATCTCTTCGGCGGCTCTTTGGCCCTCGCCTTCAGAGCGTCCAGGTCAGCTCGAGAATAGTAAAAGCCGGCACGCACAACACCATAAACATTATGTAGGTTTTGAACGCTTTCTACAGGGTTGCCATCAAGCAGAACAATGTCGGCGTTCTTGCCGACCTCGATGCTGCCCATAGTCCCAGTGCGCCCGAGGAACTCCGCCGGGTTCAAGGTTGTCATCTGGAGAACCCTAAGTGGTGATAGCCCCGTTTTCGCAAGTTCGTCAAATTCTTGGTGAATCGATTGGCCTGGTACCTGCCCCCCGCCATCGGTTCCCACCATCATTCGCACGCCCGCATCGTCAAATAGTTTCGTTAGTGCGATCTGACGCCCGTAAGCCTCGCGATCGGTGGCGCGCATGGCCGCAGTAAGATTGTGGAACGTTTCCGTCACCTCGCGCCACGCCTCGAGAGACTCCGCCGGTATATAGGGAAGAGCAGAATCACTTAAATACTCCGGCGAATCGGCAAGCTCCTGGGTTCGCAACCGTACCAGCGTGGGAACCTGCCAAGTATCGTTCGCAACGAAGACCGTTGCCAGCGCGCGGCATTTCGCCTCGCTATAGGTGTCGAATGCTCGCTGCAATCGGGCAGTCGTTGCTGCATCCTCAAACGCCGCCGGATTGATGAGCCGCCTACGTAGGTGCTTCATCAACATCTCCTGCAGGAACACGGGCACTCTAACCGGTGGCGCCTTGATCGCCGGGTGCTGCGCGGCCTCGGCAAGCAGGGCCGCTGCGTCCGTGGAGCACGCTATCCAAATCGAGTCGCCGGGACCAAGATGCTCAATCGACCTGAATCCGGCCCTGGCTGCTCGTGCGGCATCGACTCCCTCCTGCAGGTGACCGAGCACTGGAAGACCCACACGTTGCCCTTCGGCAATCGCCGCGAAGAACACGTCCGGGCTAACTAAACCAACCTTGATGAAGTCTGCTCCCTGCGTCTTCTGCAGGCGGATTTCTTCGACGGCGCTATCGGGAGATCCGGCATTGAAGGGCGTCAGAATGCTTCCGGGCATCACCAGCAGTGCGGGTGCGTCTTTCCCGATCGGCAACGTTCCGTTGCGACGCTCTTCCAGGAAATCCGGTGAGCCGGTCATCTGGCGAAATCCGGTGACGCCGTCGGCGAGCATCGTGGCAAGCACGGACGAGGAGTTCTCCTGATCGATTACGTGCATGTGCACAGAAGGGACTGGGAAAAGCCCGAGTCGCTGCCGCACGGAAACTCGGGATTCGGTTGTGGATCATGTTGCGAGATCAGATTGATTACCAAGAGTTCTGT
>Ga0209221_1000082_pt1 | contig 57461 bp, 50 predicted proteins | sample BlaSpr_A8_Ref_O2_FD_187989 | JGI IMG/M metagenome (GOLD analysis project Ga0209221, IMG submission 187989) | Forest soil microbial communities from Thunder Bay, Ontario, Canada - Black Spruce, Ontario site 2_A8_Ref_O2 (SPAdes) (version 2) | ecosystem: Environmental > Terrestrial > Soil > Boreal...
AGCTGGCGGCTTCAAGAGCCTGCAAGAAGGCCAAACCGTGCAGTTCGACGTGACCAAGGGCCCCAAAGGCTGGCAAGCGGAGAACGTTACCGCTGTCTAGGTAGCGACAACGATCTCTAAGTAACAAAACAAGGTGCCCGGGATTCGCAAGAATCCCGGGCATTTTTGCGTGTACGACCGAACCGGGGGGGCCCCACTTCTTGCGGCTTGTCGCAAGTGGGTGTCAGCGGCCCGAAGACCGAGAGCGATCTTGAGAACGAGCCATCCCCTCAAACAGCCCGACCAGCAACAATTTCCGCCTGTCGCCAGTGTTTTCGAAGCGGCCAAGCTGGGCTATACTTGATCCCCGAAAAAAGGGGGGGCACCAGATGCGAATCCACCAGACAATTTCCGCGGCCTTTCGGGCGTGCGTTCTGTTTTCCTCGCTCAGCCTGTGTGCCTTCGGAGCCGTAGTCCCAAGGTTTGCTTTCGTAGCGAACACGAGCGACAACACGGTTTCTGTCTACACCGTGAACGCCACCAGCGGATTACTGCGCGACAACGGCTATGTCCTGGTCGGCACAAAGCCGGTAGCCGTGACCGTGACCCCAAACGGCCAGTTCCTGTACGTGGCCAACTCCGGATCGAGCAATGTGTCGGCATTTTCGGTGAATCTGACAAACGGCAGTCTGACACCGGTGGCCGGTTCTCCATTCACCTCGAAAACCGCTCCCTCCGCCGTTGCCGTCGACCCGGCCGGCAAATTCCTCTACGTAGCGAACAAGACTTCGGGAAATATTTCCGCTTACACCATCAACGGCACCAGCGGCGCTCTGACCACGGTCTCGGGATCGCCCTTCGCCGCCGGCACCAGTCCCTCAGTCCTGCAGGTCGATCCCTCCGACAAGTATCTCTACGTGGCCAACAGCGGTTCGAGCAATGTTTCCGCCTACACCATCACCGGCTCCGACGGCGCACTCACGCCCATCTCCGGATCTCCCTTCGGTGCCGGAACCACGCCCGATGGACTGTTGATCACTCCCTCAGGCAAGTTTGTCTATATCGCCAACGAAGGCTCGAACAATGTTTCTGGCTATAACCTCACCGCCGGTGGCGTGCTCACCGCAATCTCCGGATCGCCGTTCGCCGCCGGCACCAAGCCTGCGGCCATCGCCGTTGATCCGCTCTCCAAATTTGTCTACGTGGCCAACTCCAGCTCCAATAATGTTTCCGAGTTCACTCTCAGTTCGACCACCGGCGTCTTGACCGCCGTTTCGGGCTCGCCGGTAAAAGCCGGCACCGCGCCCGCGTCCGTGGCGGTCGATCCCAGTGGAAAATTCGTCTTCACCGGCAACGCCAAGTCCTACGATGTGTCCGGCTTCGCGCTCAATCGCACCAGTGGCGCGCTCACGGCCTTGGTGCCCGGGCCGGTCCGGGCACGCAAGAGTCCGGCGTCCCTGGCGGTCAGCTCCGGAACGACAGCTATTACCTACACGCCCAGTTATGCCTTCGTTGCCGACTTCGAGGGCGGCGTTCCCGTGCTCTCGGTGACTGCCTCCTCGGGAAAACTCACCCCAGTCAGCGGCTCTCCCTTTGGTACCGGCACGCCGCGCGCCGTCGCGGTATCGCGCAACCAGCAATTCGTTTACACCGCCAACGACGACGGCACCAACACCATCGGCGAATACACCGTAAACGCCGCCACCGGAGCCCTCACCTCGGTTGGAACGATAACCTGCGGCGATGCTCCCTACTCGGTTGCGGTCGATCCCAGCAGCCGTTTTGTATATGCAGTCGCGATTGACACGGACGCCGTCTGTGCCTTCGCCATCAATGCCACAACCGGCGTGCTCAAGGCGATTGCAGGATCTCCTTTCACCGCCGATATCGTCGCCCCCGATTCGGTGGCCGTAGACCCCACCGGACGCTTTCTGATGGTGGCGGAAGCCTGCTGCGCGGATACGGCAGGCATCACCGTCTACAGCATCACTCCCGCGACCGGCAAGCTGACCGCGGTGAAAGGTTCTCCATTTTTGCCGGCCTCAGGAGTGAGTGAGCCCTCCGCGGTAGCCGTCGATCCCACCGGCCGCTATGTCTACGTGGCCAACGGCCAGGCCTTCGGCACCGGAGGAGCGACCGTCTACAGCATCAACGCGACCAGCGGCAAGTTGACATTGACGGGAAGTGAAATTGCCGGCGGCTCCGCACCCTGGGGCATCACCACCGATGTAACGGGAAGCTACGTCTACATGACCAACAATGACAGCACCATTGACGCCTATGCGATCGCGAACCCGACGGGAGAGCTCAGTGCCGTCAAAGGCTCGCCATTTTCCGGAACCGCGCCCACCCGCGGAATCGCCGCCGATCCCTCCGGGCAATACCTGTACGTCGCCAACTCGATTCAGCTTCTCGGCTATGGCATCAATGCCAACAATGGAGTCCTGAGCGTATTGTCCAGTTCTCCGTATACGGCAGGCAATGCGCCGATCAATCTGACGGTGGGAGGCACGATCAAGTAACGGCGTCGAACAAAGTACTGACAACCGCTCTCTAGACCGGAGTCGATCCCCGAAACAGCCAGATCAAATCGATGATCAGAATAATCACCACCATCAGCTCCAGCACAAACGCGCGGCTCTGGTGGAATTGGTCGACCATGAAGCGGTAGAGCTCTTCCGCGGTGTGGACTTTCTGATTCACCAGGTCTTTGTAGTCGGTGACGCCAATCTTCGAAGCAGCAACCTTGTACAAGCGCGCGGAAAACATGTCGCTAAGAAATTTGATGGCGTTGTCGGCGCGTTCGGTCAACTCGTCCACATCGAGCAGCACGGTATGCAATCGGCTGGCGCGCCGCGCCGTGCGCCAGCGCGCCCAGATGCCGGAGCCGTGATCCATGAAGTCGTAAACGCTGGCCAGCTCGCGGGTGAGCAGCTCGTCATAGTGACGAAATTCGAGGAGCTGCGAATTGGCGTATTCGAGCAGCTGAATCACCGTCTCAGCGCCGCTCGAAGTGTCGTATAAGAACGCGCCGTTCCAGCTGATCACGGCCAGATCGTTTGGATAGTATGAGATTTTCGACTGCATGATCTCTTGCTGCTCGCCGTCCGAGAGCGGAACGTTTTCGCCGCGCACGATCTGCGCAATGCGTCCACCTTGATTTGCAAGCAGTTCGGAAGCGGTAGGATTGCCGGCGATGTCGCGCACATGGAAGACGAAATAATCTTCATGCAGCCAGCTGTCGTAGAGCTTGATCAAGGCAGGACGTGCGCGCTCGATTTTCTGTTTAACAATTTTCTGGGCGAAGCTGGTGAAGTCGGTATCCCAAACCCAACGGCTCGCGAGGCGGACCAGCGTATCCCAATCGCCAGAAAAAGGCAGCTCGAAAACCACGCTGAGGACCCCGTAATCGTAGTACTTGATCTGCACGTCAAGCCGTTCCCCGCTCTCCAGGATCAGCGGCTCGACCGGCTCAACCACCGGAGCGCGCTGAAAGCGTACGTATCCAGGAGCAGGGTGTTTGAAGCTGGCTTCCTGGCGGCGAGCTCCAAAGATGTCGCGCAAGGCATCCAGGTTAATCTCCTCGCAGACGTCGAACTGGATCAGCACCAGGACGGATCCTTGCAGCGATTTGTGCAGAACGGTCGCCGGGGATTGGGCCGGAATTGCGGCCAAGGTTGGATTTGCGGTTTCCATAGGGTCCAGCTTTCTGCGGTCGGCTCTTGCAATCTTCCAAGGTGCGCTGCTCGATATCAACCGTGCGACGGGGACCGAGAGCCGCTACGGTGAGGTCCAGTGTCTATAGTCTATTGTCCCAGAAACGGCGCAAGATGTGCAGGGGTACGATAAGTCATTTGCTATGAATATCTTACCTGCGAGCCAAACTGGTGGGGCGGGGACACTCCGGTGCGCGAACGGCCGCAAATCGGTGCCGAACTACCGCTTTCGTGCAAGAGCGAACAGCAAGGCCGCTCCGACGGCGACTCCGGCTACCACCAGACCCGTGCGCTTCATCGATTTGTCGATCGCCGCCTCATGCGGACGAACCCAAGCGTCTTCTGGATAGTGTTGCGGGGCAGGGTCGAACCTTGGGAAACCCTCGGGAGTTTCGCTGGCTTCGCGCAGAGCCATCTGGAGAACTTCGGCCAGGTGGAGCGCGTGCCGATCGGTTTCCTGCGCAATCTGCTCGCGGCAACTGAAGCCATCGGCCACGATCAGCCAATCGGTCGGAGCCTGGCGGACGGCGGGCAGAAGTTCGAGTTCGCCAATGGCTTTCGAGACGCCATATTTTTCTTTTTCGAAGCCGAATGCTCCAGCCATGCCGCAGCACCCGGGGGCGGGGGCGGTGAAGGCGATGCCCATGCGGTTGAGAACAGCTTCTTCCGCAGTCATCTTCATAATGGCTTTGTGATGGCAATGTCCGTGAACGAGCGCTCGGCGCGGCAACCTGGGCAGGGGGAAATCTCTGGCGTGCTGCTCAAGAAATTCACTCAGGAGGAAGACCTGCTTTGAGAGCGCTTGCGCGCGTTCGTCTTGGGGGAAAAGGTTCTTCAGTTCGTCGCGAAAGACGGCGGCACAACTGGGTTCGAGGACGACGATCGGCGTCGCCGCTTCGATTACGGGGAGCAGTTGGTCCATAATCTGGAGGAGCAGAGCTTTGGCGCGGTCGAGCATGCCAACGTCGTAGAGCGGTCGTCCACAGCAGAGGCGAGCCCGCGGAACGGTGACGTCGAAACCGGCTGCTTCGAGGATTTCGACGGCGGCTTTGGCGGTCGCGGGGAGAAAGTGGTTATTAAACGTGTCGGCCCATAGCAGGACGGGGTTCTCGCCGAACTCGGTTCCGCCGGGCGCGCAAGAGTGCCCGTCGTCACGCGGCTTTTGCTTCTCCCACCATTGCTGGAAAGTTTCTGCCGCAAAAGCCGGAATGCGCCGCTGGGCAGGAATTCCGCCCGCCAGCTTGGCAAGATCGCGCAGGCCAGGAAGTTGCGTCGTAATGTTCACCAGTCCCGGTGCGTGCGAAGCGGCTCTGGCCAACAGGTCGATATTCGAAAACGCTAGCGCATGCAGCGGACGGCGATTGCTTTCGTAGTAGTGCGACAGAAACTCTGCTTTGTGAGTCGCGACGTCGACACCGACGGGGCAATCGCTCTTGCAGCCTTTACACGCGAGGCAAAGGTCGAGCGATTCTTTGACGGCTTCGCTCTGCCAACCGTCTTTGATGACATCGCCCTTGGTCATTTCCCAGAGCAGGTGTGCGCGGCCGCGAGTGGAATGCTCTTCGTCGCGCGTGACGCGGAAGCTCGGGCACATAACTCCACCTTCATCGCGGCGGCATTTGCCGACTCCCACGCAGCGCAACGTGGCCGCCGCCAAGCTGCCATGGTCCTCGGGAAATTTGAAATGGGTTTCGGGCTGCCAAGGATCGTAGTCGGCGCCGAGGCGGAGATTTTCGTCCAGGCGATAGGGTTCGATGAGCTTGCCCGGATTCATCTTCCAATCGGGATCCCACAGCGACTTAAACTCGCGGAAGGCCTGCATAATTTCAGGCCCAAACATTTTGGGAAGAAGTTCGGCGCGCGCTTGGCCGTCTCCATGTTCGCCGGAAAGCGAACCGCCGTAGCGGATTACGAGATCGGCAGCCTCTTCCATAAACTCGCGGAACCTGCGAACGCCCTCGACCGATTCGAGATCGTAATCCATGCGCGTGTGAACGCAAGCGTGGCCGAAGTGTCCATAGAATGAGCCCCCATAGTGAAAGGCCTGCATCAGCCTGCGCAGGTCGCGGAGATAAGCGCCGAGTTTTTCGGGCGCGACCGCGGAGTCTTCGAAGCCTTCCCAGCGCAGCGCTTCGCCGGGAACGTGCGAAGTGACGCCCAGGCTCGACTCGCGCACCTCCCAGATGCGACGGACTTGCTTTGGGTCAGCGAACAAGCGCATGTTCGGCGGCATGGCGGAGCGGTCGAGCGCCTCCATCAGATGGTGCGCCCGCGCTTCAGCTTCGGCTTTCGTGTTCGCGCCGAATTCGACCATCAGCCAGCCCGCGCCTTCGGGTAGGAGCGCGAGGCCTTCCAGGTTCACGCCTTTGCGGCGGCTGGCGTCGACCATGATGTCATCAATGCCTTCAAGGCCGATGGGCCGATGCTCCATGATCAGCGGGACATGATCGGCGCAGATATAAATGTCGGGCCATGCGATGACAAGCAGCACACGCGCTGGCGGACTCTCGACGAGGCGGCAAGTGGCTTCGAGAATCGTGACGCACGTTCCTTCGGAGCCGACAAGAGCGCGGGCCACGTGAAAGCCGCTTTCCGCTAATAGGTGGTTGAGGTTGTATCCGGAAACGCGGCGCGGAATGTTCGGAAACTGACGGCGGACCTGCTCGCCGACGCGGTCGGTGAGAGACTTGAGACCGGTGTAGATTTCGGCGCGGCGACCACCTTCGCGAATGATGCGGTCGAAGTCGTCGGAGGTAGTCGCACCGACGTGCATACGCTGGCCGCCGTAGGTGAGAACATCGAGCGCTTCAATGTTGTCGTCGGTCTTACCGGCCATGATCGAGTGCACGCCGCAGGAATTGTTGCCGATCATGCCACCTAGGGTGCAACGGTCGTGGGTCGCGGGATCGGGCGCGAAGGTGAGGTGGTGTTTCTCGGCCTCGGCGCGAAGTCGATCGAGGACAACGCCAGGCTCGACACGAGCGATGCGGCGCGCAGGATCGATTTCGAGGATCTTCACCATGTATTTCGAAAAGTCGAGGATGATGGCGGAGTTACAACATTGTCCCGCGAGTGATGTGCCTCCGCCACGAACCAGCAGCGGAGCGCCATGATCGCGGCAGAGGGCGACGGTGGCGAGCACGTCTTCTTTATCGCGAGGAACTACAATGCCGATCGGGACCTGGCGATAGTTGGAGCCGTCGGTGGCATAGAGGGCGCGGCTGCCAGAGTCGAAGCGTACCTCACCCCGAAGATGGCGGCGGAGCGCAGCTTCCAGCGCGGCGGCATCTAGTTGCGCGGAACGGGCCTGGGGTGGGGCGATGTCTGGCGCCATAGGGTACACAACATATTCGAGGATGCGGGCGCTCGGCGCAAGACGGAAAGTGGTTGCCTGGCTTACATCCGTTACGGAGAGAGCGGGTTCAGCGTTGCCCGCGCAAAAATGAGCCCTCGACGAAAGTGAGCTAAGAAGGTGATTCTTAACCCAGATAATCCGTGCGAGAAATTCCCAGGTGTTGCATCTTGTATTGCAGGGTGGCGCGTTTGAGCCCCAGCCGGGTCGCGGCTCCTGAGGGGCCCGAGAGCGCGCCTCGCGTCTGCCGCAGAATCTCGATGATGTGCTCGCGTTCTTCGTCACGCAACGTGTCATCGGCATCGGAGCCCTGCTGTCTGGACCACTCTTCACGCAGTTCGCCCAGCGGCGGGGTCAGGCAGTTGCCTTCCGACAGGATTACCGAACGCTCGATGAAATTTTCCAGTTCGCGGACGTTTCCCGGCCAACTCCAGCGCTTCATAGCTTCGATCGCATCGTCGGGGATTACATCCACGCGCTTGTGCAATCGGGCGGCGCATTTTTCGACGAAATGGCGAATGAGCACGGGTATGTCCTCCCGGCGGTCGCGCAGTGCGGGCAGATGCAGGGGGAACACGTGCAGGCGGTAGAACAGATCACCGCGGAATTCCTTCTCTTCCACGGCGCGAATCAGGTCGCGATTGGTGGCAGCGATGACCCGCACGTCGACACGGATCGTCTTGGTTCCTCCCAGGCGTTCGAACTCCTGGTCCTGCAGAACGCGCAGCAACTTCGGCTGCAGCTCCAAGGGAATCTCTCCAATCTCATCGAGCAACAAAGTTCCCCTGTCGGCCAATTCCAGTCGGCCCAGTTTCTGGCTCGCAGCGCCGGCGAACGCTCCTTTTTCGTGGCCGAACAATTCGCTCTCGAGCAGCCCGGTGGGAATAGCAGCACAGTTCAGCTTGATAAAGTTGCGATCCTTGCGCCGGCTCATACCGTGAATCACGCGCGCGATTCGTTCTTTGCCGGTTCCGGTTTCGCCGGTGATCAGTACAGTGGAATCGGTATCGGCGACGATGGCGGCATAGTCCAGTACACGTTTCAAGGCGGGGCTCGCGCCGACGACATCGTCGGACCGATTCGCGCTGCGAATTTCATACTCCAAATAACGTTTTTCCTGAGCCAGGCGCTCTTTCAGTTGTGCGATCTCGCGGTAAGCGTGGGCATTCTGCAGCGCTGCCGCAATCTGATTGGCTACCTGCTGCAAATAGTCAACCTCCGACGGTCCGAAGGCATGGTCCATCAGGCTGCTCGGACTCAGAGTGCCCCAGATCTGATTGCCGGCAATCAAAGGCACACTGCACATCGACCGAACCCCGGTTTCGTACATGGTTCTGGCCAAGGGATCGTTTATTTCGCGCAAATCGTCGGCGTCGAAAAATGTAACTCCTCGCGTCTGGATGGTCCGCACCGAGAGTGATTGATCGAGCGGAATCGTATTTCCATGATTGAGAAGAGAGTCCCATTCCAGAGCGTCTCCGTAGCGATGGACGTTTTTGCCGTCCTCGTCCAACAGCGTCAGCAGGGCCCGGTCGTAGCGCGCGATGCTGCGCACGCTCGAAAGAATCACGGGCAAGAGCTTTTCCAGTTCGAGACAGGAACTCAGTTCGCGGCTGATCGCGACCAAGCTCTGCTGCTCCTCAAAGACGCGATCGGCTCGATTCTTCTCGAGTGCCAGCGCTCCCATGAGCGCGACGCGGGAGAGCAGTTCGATATCCTCACGATTCATTGCCTCAGGAACCGCCTTGCCCAGGCCCAATGCTCCAAAACGGCGCGAAGGCGTGCTCATGGGAAGAACGGTGTAGGACCGGACGCCGTGATTGAGCAATACAGGCACGCAGCCGGAAAAACGCTGTTCATGGACGGTGTCGGGAATGGCGACCGGCTCTTGATGTTTCCATGCCCATCCCGTCGCTGCTTCGTCCGGCGAGGCTGCGAACTCTCCACTCTCCTGGTTCCTTTTCCAGTAGTGATTGATCATGCGATCCCGGCGCGGATCGTGGAGGGAAAGACTGAGCAATTCGCCTCCTGTCAGGTCGAGCACCGGGGGTGCGAGCTCCTTGAATGCATCGGGTAGAGTTGGGGAGCGCACGATGAGGTCGGTAATCTCGAGGAGCAGCCGGTAACGGCTGCGCTCAGGCGAAAAATATTCCGCCAGCGCGAGTCGGTTTCCTGACATGCAGACACCTCCGGCGACTGCCGAGCGCGACGTGTTGGGCAAAATGTATTGAGCAGGAACTGGGGGTCAACGCAGCTTGCCAAGCTGCGGGACTCTCAACCATATGTCGCAGGCGTTGGTTCTTTAAAACGGAACCAATCTAGTTCTCCCGATCAAGGAGCCCCCTCAGGTCCTGCGACACGCTTTCCCGGAAGGTGCTCTCCCGGAAAAACAATTGTTACTCCATCTTGAGGCCGCAGGCAAGTCCCGCCAGATTCTTGTTACGAAAGCCGGACAGATGGTGAGGGCCCGACCGGCCTGGTGCGCCCGGCGGTGCCGTTGCAGGACCCATCGCGAGCGCGATTCACTTGGGCCGCGCGGGGTTTTCTATTCCGAAATCCGAAACCGCGCCAGGATGCTCCCGCTCATTGCCCTTGGAGCCGATGGTAGAATGTCCGCAAGAGGTCAGGGCCGTGCAACTAAATGGTGGACAGAGGCTACGCGCGCTGCGAGAAACCCTCGGATATCGTATGAGGGATGTGGAACTGGCCAGCAATCAGATTGCGCGGAGATTTGATAGTGAGGAATTCGCAATTCCACCCAGTCGATTGTCCGACATCGAGACCAAAGGCATCACCCCCAGTATTTTTCGGCTCTATTCGTTTGCCGCTATTTATCGCAGGGAATATCGCGAGTTGCTGTCTTTTTATGGCCTCGAACTTGATGGCATCTCAGCAGATATTAGCTCTGGCCGTCCGCAAAAGTCCCACCTCTCCGAAGTTTTGAGCAATGTCACACAGGTGCGGATGCCGACGAGGCTCGATCCAGGATTTTCGCTCCAGAAGACTACGGATTTGAGACGTGCCATCGAGCAGTGGGGAGCCGTGCCCATGGCTTATCTTGAGCTGTTCGCGGACGATCAATATACATACGGCTATATCGGAACGGATGATTTCACGATGTATCCCATTCTTCCGCCGGGGAGTTTCGTGCAAGTGGACGAAACCAAGAACAAGGTGGGTGAAGGAGTATGGCGCTCGGAGTTCGAGCGGCCGATTTACTTTGTGGAACTGCGTGACGGGCATACCTGTTGCTGGTGCTCGATCAAGCGCGACTCCATCGTCTTACAGCCTCATCCTCTGTCTCCGGTTTCGGTGCGAATTCTTAGATACCCGCAGGAGGCCGAGATTCTTGGGCAGGTGGTGGGAGTTGCGATGCGCCTCGGAGATTGGCATTATTCCGACTTTCAACCAACGCAGAAAGTGCGTTCAACACTGACCCGAGATGTGCACGGGCAGCTGGGGAAAGAGGCTTAGGCAGAGAGCTGGCGAATGCCAGTGAATTCAGGAGGTCTTCTTCTGTTCGATGTTCGTTCGAGCATGACAACCTTGCATCCTTGAGTAGTAGAGCCAAAGGTTTCTTCAAGACCTCGGAGAGCAGTATCCGATGCGATGTTCGGATCGCGCCCTGTGCGACCTCGTCTCCATAAATCTTCGCCAAACCCCAGTGATCATACTTTCCCTTGCCCGTTCCATCGCCAGCATGCAATCTGCCCAGGTAAGAGAGTCTCCCCAGCAATCCAGGAACCGCGCCTAGGGTATTCGCTTCAAAGTCCTCGAGTGCAGATTTCAGTCTCATCAAATTTACATTTTCCGGAAACACGCCGGCAGCGAACTTAATGTAAAAAACCCCGCTGCCGCCTGCAATGTATCACGGTGCGAATTCTTTCGCAAAGGAGAACGAACCGTGAAACGAATCATGCTGGCCCTGGCTGCAATCACCTTGTTTCTCACGACCGCGGCACTTCCCTCTCTGGCCGATGGCAATCCTATGCCAGTTTGTACCGCCCAAGGCTGCACCTGGCCGACAAATTAGGAAGGAACTGGGGCGTGATTCTCAGTTGAAAAGGAGCACTGACAGGGGCTATAGTCCAGTGCAATGCTTCCCACGAATTGGCACGCGCTGCTATCGCTTTCCCTATGGATCTCGCCGCATGCACTTCTGGGTGTGCTCGCGATCGTTCTTTACAGGCGCCGAATTTACCGGGGGTTCCCAGTCTTTTTCGCGTACGTACTTTACGAGACGGCGGAGTTCCTTCTGCTGTTCGCGTTGCGTTCCGTCCCCGGCGTGAGCGCGAAGGTGTATCTGTATGCTTATTCCGCCACGCTGTTGCTGAGCATCGCCTTGCGATTCGGAGTCATTGAGGAGGTCTCCAAGCAGTTGTTTCGTGAATCGCAGTTTCTCCGAGTCTCCGCGAAGCGATCGCTTCTGTGCATCCAAGGCTTGTTGCTTGTAATGGGTGTGGTGCTCGCGGTGTATGCGCCCAGCAGCAATAGCTTCAGATTGGTCGCGGGTATTGTCGTCGTCAGCCGGGGAGCGGCTATGGTTCAATGTGGCTTGCTGCTTTCGTTGCTGCTCTTTTCCCGCTTTTTGGGTCTGTCCTGGCGTCGCCCTGCATTTGGAATTACCTTGGGCCTTGGAATCCTGACGAGCGTGGATTTGGCGGTTTATGCCGTTCGCGCAGGATTCGCTCCCGGGGTAGGAGCGGAATTTCTGAACTTTCTGACTACGGGCACTTACCTGGTTTGTGTTTTGATCTGGATCGGGTATTTGCTGGCGCCTGAACATCAACCTGTGTCCCTCACGGCTGTCTCGCGTGACGAGGTGGAGACTTGGAATACGGAGTTGCAACACTTACTCAGGGACTAATCGCCACTTGGACTCTTGTCGCCGTTGCGTCCCTAGCATTGGGCTTATTGTTGTACGTTGCCCTTCGGGGACGCACTCGCCGGGTAGATTTAGAAAAAGCTATCCAGGCTTTCCGCTCTCTCGATATTGAAGGGTTCAGGAACCTGGTCGACTCGGACGAGGAAGCATTTCTTCGCGATAATCTATCACCGAAGAAGTTTCGCGAGATTAAACGACAGCGGGTATGGGCCGCATTTATCTATGCCCGAGAAGCGGGGAGGGCCGCGACGGCGCTGGCCAAGGTAGGTCAAGCCGCGCAACGGAGCTCCGACCCGGAGATCGCAGCCTCCGGTCTTCAGGTTGCTGAGAGTGCTTTTCGGCTTCGATTGCAAACCATCGCAGCTTGTATCCACCTGCTGACGGAGGTCGTGCTGCCGAGCCTACAAAGCCGATCGCTTCCACCCTTGGCAGATCAGTATGAGCGAACGGCAGAGACACTCTTTCGATTCGGCAGATTTTCATCTGGAAGGCCCGGGTTAGTGTCCAGATAATTGGCCGTGCACCGGATAGCAGCAAAACACCGTATTGCGGACCCAAATGGCGCGTGGCTGGGAGAGTAAGTCGGTCGAAGAGCAACAAGCGGAGATGTTGGATCGGCGCGAGGCCGTCCACAGTGCGCTTTCGCTCGACGATCAGCATCGGAACCGGAAACGCGATGGCCTGCTTCTTTCCCGCCGACACCTGTCCCAACGACTGGAGGCAGCGGCCAATCCTGGTCACCGGCGGATGCTGGAGCAAGCGATTGCGGAGCTGGATCGTCAACTATCGTCTTTTAAGTGAGTTACCGACTCCTCGGGACTATGACTGTCCCTAGGGTGAATGGCCTGAACGCCTACCGCCTGTAACGAAAACCACGGTTGAGGTTGCTGTCACCTGACGTATAATTGAGGGGTTGATGAAAGCCTACGTTTACGTGTCACTCAAAAGGAGCGTCTTGGATCCGCAGGGCAAGACCATTCACGGCGCGCTCACGAAAATCGGCTACAAGAGTCTGCACGATGTACGACAAGGAAAGTATTTCGAAATCACCCTCAACGGCGAAATTTCAAAGGATGACGCCCAAGTGGAAGTGGAGCGGATCGCACGCGAAGTTCTAACGAACCCGGTGATTGAAGAGTTTCGTTTCTCCCTCGAAGACTAGATTGCCGCTTATATTGACGGACCATTCAGTCCGAACACTCACCGGTTCCCCACCGATGCATTTCGTCAAGGAGACAATATCCAATGTGCGGCATTGTGGGATATGTAGGTAAAAAGCAAGTTGTTCCCGTCATCATTGAGGGACTGAGGAAGCTGGAGTATCGCGGCTACGACTCAGCTGGCATTGCAGTGGCTGGCAACGGAGCAGGGCTGCAGATCCGGCGCGCCGAAGGCAAACTGCGCAATCTGGAAGAAGCAATCCGCCTCAAACCCCTCGACGGTACTTACGGCATTGGACACACCCGCTGGGCGACGCATGGCCGTCCTACAGAAGAAAACGCGCACCCGCATCGCGACTGCACCGGCAAGATCGTAGTGGTACACAACGGAATTGTCGAAAACTACCTTTCACTCAAGAAGAAATTAATTACTGAAGGGCATAAGTTCACCACCGAGACAGATACGGAAATCATCGCGCACCTGGTAGAGAAACATTATTTGCAAACCGGGAACGGTCATCGTCCTCTTTTAGAAGAAGCTGTACGCCATGCGGTGAAGGAACTTACTGGCGTGTTCGCGCTGGTCGTAATCGCGGTTGACGAACCAAACAAGATCGTCGCCGCCCGCAATGGACCACCCGCTGTAATTGGTCTTGGCAAGGACGAATACTTTGTCGCCAGCGATGTGCCGGCACTGCTCGATCACACGCGTGAACTTTTCTTTCTGGGGGATGGCGACCTCGCAGTGATCACCCAGGATGGCGTGAAGGTTACCGACTTCGACGGCCATCCCGTAGAGCGCAAGGCGCAGCGCATCACCTGGGATCCGATCATGGCGGAGAAGGGCGGTTTCAAGCACTTCATGCTCAAGGAAATTTATGAGCAGCCGCGCACTGTCCGCGACACCACTCTTGGCCGCGTCTCGCAAGATACGGGCGCTATCTTCCTCGATGAAATGCAGGTCAGCGAAGCCGAGTTCAAAGCGCTGAAGAAAATCAATATCGCCGCCTGTGGCACGAGTTGGCATGCCGGGCTGGCGGGAAAGTTCATGATTGAAAATCTGGCCCGGGTTCCAGTTGAGGTCGATTATGCCAGCGAATGGCGTTATCGCGATCCTATCCTGGGTCCGGACACGATCACACTGTTGATCTCGCAGTCTGGTGAGACAGCAGACACCATTGCGGCGCAGCGTGAGGCCAAGGGCAAAGGCTCGAAGACGCTGGCCATCTGCAATGTGGTGGGTTCGATGATCACGCGTGAAGCGGCAGGAACGGTTTACACGCACGCGGGTCCGGAGATTGGTGTGGCTTCGACCAAGGCATTCACCGGACAACTTACCGCTCTTTATCTATTTGCGCTGTATCTGGCGCAGGTGCGCGGCACCATGACGCCGGAGCAAGCGAAGGCAGCTGTGCAAGAGCTGACCCACATCCCGGGCAAGCTGGAGCAGATTCTCACGCAAGATGAGGCCTGCAACGACCTGGCAAAAGCTTATGTGCGCGCGCAGGATTTTCTTTTTCTCGGACGCGGCATTCACTATCCGATCGCGCTCGAAGGCGCACTCAAACTGAAGGAAATTTCCTACATCCACGCCGAGGGTTATCCGGCAGGCGAGATGAAGCACGGGCCCAACGCACTGATTGACGAGAATCTGCCAGTGGTGATCCTCGCCACACGCGACGTGAACAGTCCGCAGTCGATGATCCGCTACGAGAAAACGATGTCGAACCTGAAAGAGGTAAAAGCGCGTTCCGGCATCGTGATAGCGCTAGCTACGACCGGCGACAAAGAGATTAGCGAGGAAGCAGATCATGTTCTGTTTGTCCCGCCGGCACCTGAAGAGCTATCGGCAATACTAGAGATCGTCCCATTGCAACTGCTTGCTTATCACATCGCTGTGCGCCGAGGTTGCGACGTCGATCAGCCACGGAATCTGGCGAAATCTGTGACGGTGGAATAAGCCAGAATGGTTTTGATCGCGGAAACGGCCTCGGACTGTGGCACGGTGAGGACAACTGTGCCCGAGGCCGTGGTCCGGTCCCGCAGCCAAGCGTGGCTAGCGGTTTGCATACTGATGGTTAACAGACGCCAAACTTCGCCATGCTATTTGGCGACACGTTATTTTGGCATCACCACGACCTCTTCCTTCGGTATGGCATCGAGCGTCGATTTATCAATTCCCAGGTGAGCCAACACCAGTTCCGGGGGCGTATGGGCGAGCCATTCCGAGAGCGCAAGATCCTGATAAACATTGCTCTTGAACATCTCCAGAAATTTCAGGTCGGTGTCGCTCGTATTCTGGACGTAGTGGGGCAGCGTCTTCTGGACGTAGCCCACGTCCCCGGCCTGGAAGTCCATGGTGCGCGCGCGGCCTCCGGTAGCAAACACGGTCATTCTTCCCTTGCCGCTCATGTAGTACTGCCATTCGTCGGCATTGGGGTGCCAGTGCAGTTCGCGTATGCCTCCCGGATGAACGGTGACGATCGCTGCCGCAATTGTCGTAGAGACTTTGAACTTGCTGGAATCAACGATCTTTACTTCGCCGCCTTTGGTGCGCTTGGTAACCGGTAGTTGTGCAGTGCGAAAGGCGAAATCTATAGGCGACACTCCAAGGGATCCGGCGGCTACCCGTTGGTCGTCAGCCAGTGGCCCGGGAACTGCTGCCTGGAAAATAAATTTCTCTCTCCGCGGCATTTTTCCCATCGCCTGCTCACTCACGTTGAAGTTTGCCGAGAGGACATCGTGGGGCGTGTGCGCCATCCAGTCGGTAAGCAGTACTGTTTCATATTCCGAGAAGTTGCCGTCGTCGAACACCAGCAGAAACTCACAACCGTCGGGACCAAGACCTTGGATGGAATGAGGAATTCCGGTAGGAAAGTACCAAAGATCGCCTTCTGTAATGTCGGTGACAAAGCTCTTGCCGTCCAAATCAAGCCCAGTAATGCGCGCGTTTCCGTAGAGCATGATTGACCACTCGGCCGCCGTGTGCCAGTGCAGCTCGCGTATGCCACCGGCGGTCAATCTCATATCCACGCCGGCAATGGACTTGGAGACGGCGAGTTCGCGGATCGTGACCTCGCGCGACCATCCACCTTCTTGCATGCGTTTGTGAGCGAGTCCGAAAGGGTATTTGAAGGTCTGCACCCCGCCGGCGTCGGTCGGTGGTGGCAAGAACGAATCGGGATTTTGCCCATCGAGCGCTGGATTACCCGGTCCGGGAGCACTGGCACTCCGATCGTTAACCGTCGGGTAGGGCTTCTCCTCCTGGCCTGCGGCATCCGCTGACGACAGCATGCCCGCAGCCGCTAGCGCCGCCGACCCCATCCCCAGGAATCCACGCCGTGAAAATGTTTCGTTCTCTGCCTTCTCCTTGCTCATAACTCTCCCTTTCAGAAGAACCAGTATAAAGAAACTTTCCGACCTCAGTTTTCTTATTTTCGCAAAACCGATAAGTCAGCGTCCCCAAACCGTGTGCAGTCATCTAAGGCAGCAATGGCTCAGTTCAAGACTCTCGCTGCTCGCGTGCTTCGCTCGTTTTTGCTATCCGAGTTTACAAGGCACATCGAACTCGAAGTGAAGGGAGTGACTCGCTTTGGTTTCGTTCCTGGACAATGGCTTTCAGTGAAAGCCAATGCTCCCGATGGCGAGGAGTTTACACGCGCTTATTCGATTGCGTCGGCACCATGCGACAATGGGAACTTCTCCTTTTGCTTGAATCGCGTACAAGATGGATTCATGTCGAACTATCTCTGCGATCTGGACGAAGGCGCGGAGATTTCTTTTCAGGGCCCGTTCGGTGATTTCATTTTGCGTCCGCCGTTGCGCGACACTGTGTTCATTGCCACCGGGACCGGCATCGCACCGTTCCGCTCCATGTTGCACTGGCTGCTGGCGGAGAGCGATCGACAACAGGAACGCCAATTCTGGTTGCTATTTGGCTCGCGCACCGAACGGGACATCTATTACCGCGAGGAGTTTGAGCAGCTTGCCGCCGAACACGCAAATTTTCATTTTCTGCCGACGTTGAGTCGCGCTTCTGGGGAATGGAAAGGGCTGCGCGGCTACGTGCAGCAGCATTTGGGGGAAATTGTGGGCATGCGCAATGATATGCACGCATACATCTGCGGCCTCGACAAGATGGTCAAGGCAAATCGCGAACAGCTGAAGAGTCTGGGCTGGGAGCGCACTTCGATCCGTTACGAGAAATACGACTGAGCTGTAGAATGATTCGCGTCCCGACTGTCACAGCGTTTAATTTCCGTTGAGGAGAACCTTTGTGTACGTTGCAGACAAAAAGCGTTACGACTCCATGCAATATCGCCGCTCGGGGCGCAGCGGCATCAAGCTTCCCGCCATCTCACTCGGCCTGTGGCACAACTTCGGCGGCGTGGATAACTTCGAAAATTCACGGGCTATGCTCCGCCGCGCTTTTGATCTCGGTGTCACGCATTTCGATCTCGCCAACAATTACGGGCCTCCGTATGGATCGGCGGAAGAGACTTTCGGGCAGATCCTGAAAAAGGATTTTCTTCCCTACCGCGACGAGCTGATTATCTCGACCAAAGCTGGCTGGGATATGTGGCCCGGGCCCTACGGCGATCTTGGCTCACGAAAATATATGCTGGCGAGTCTGGATCAGAGCTTGAAGCGCATGGGGCTCGAATATGTCGACATCTTCTACCATCATCGTCCCGACCCCGACACTCCGATGGAGGAATCGCTCGGCGCGCTCGACACGGCAGTGCGCTCGGGTCGAGCGCTCTATGTTGGCGTTTCAGCCTACAACGCGAAGCAGACGGCGGAGGCGGTAAAGATTCTGCGCGCTTTGGGAACACCCTGCTTGATTCATCAGCCGAAATATTCGATGTTTGTGCGCGATCCTGAGCAGGGATTGCTCGATGTGCTGGAGAAAGAAGGCGTGGGATCGATCGTGTTCAGCCCACTGGCGCAAGGGTTGCTCTCGGATCGCTATCTGAACGGAATTCCGAGCGATTCGCGCGCCGCGCGCGATTTCTTTTTGAAGAAGAAAGACGTTGGGAAAGACAAGCTCAGCAAAATTCGCGCGCTAAATGGAATCGCCAAGCAACGCGGACAAACGTTAGCGGAGATGGCGGTGGCGTGGGTGTTGCGCGATCCACGCGTAACCAGCGCTCTGGTGGGCACGAGCAAAGTGTCACAAGTGGACGACAACGTAGCTGCGTTGAAGAACCTGAAATTCTCGGACAAAGAGTTGGCCAAGATTGATAACGTTCTTGCCAGCAAGTGACGGTCATGAACATTAAAACGCTCAAGAACAAAATCATTCGCTGTGCGTGGGCCAGGGATGACCTTTCAATTCCTTATCACGACCTCGAATGGGGCTTCCCGCAACATGACGACCGCGTGTTGTTCGAGTTCCTGATTCTGGAGGGAGCGCAGGCCGGACTTAGCTGGGACACGATTCTGCAGAAGCGCGAAAATTATCGCACGGCCTTTGACGGTTTCGACCCGAAGAAAATTGCTCGCTACGACCGGCGAAAGGTGCAGCGATTGCTGCGAGACAAGGGGATCATCCGCAACCGGTTGAAGATCGCTTCGGCGATCAACAACGCCCTGGCATTTCTGGCGGTGCAGAAAGAGTTTGGCTCGTTCGATCGATACATCTGGCAATTTGTCGGAGGCAAGCCGCGCGTGAACCGGTGGCGGATGGGACAGAAACTTCCGGCGAGTACTTCAGAATCGGATGCGATGAGTAAGGATTTGAAGAAACGCGGCTTCAATTTCGTCGGCTCGACAATCTGCTACGCTTTCATGCAGGCTATGGGGATGGTAAACGATCATGCGGTGGAGTGTTTTCGTTATCGGACGTAGACCTGAGGCTTGCATGAGGGTGTCGGCGCCGCATGGTCCGGCGTCCTGTCCTAACTGTCCTTGCCCCATTCGCATTTGCGAAAACTGCTATCCTCCGGCATAATAATGGTTTGTCTTTACCTCACCGGATTCTTCCGGGCAAAGGATACTGAAGTCAGTGTTAATGATCCGACTGGCGCGCTTTGGTGCGCGCAAACAACCGTATTACCGAGTTGTGGTGATTGAGAAGGAACGGGCTCGCAATGGCCGTCCGGTGGAAGTGGTGGGAACCTATAATCCGCGCACCCATCCGGCCACTTTCGACCTAAAACGGGAGCGCATTGAGCATTGGGTTTCGAAGGGTGCCCAGCTTTCGGACCGCGTCAGAAAACTACTTGCCGCTCCCGCGCCGACTGCAGCCGCTTCGGTCGCCTAGCCGTCCTTACACTCGCCAAATCAGGAGCAGCAGTCCTCAGGAGCAACCATGATCGAGCCGAGCGCCAGCCCGCGCGCCATGATTGAGTACATTGCCAAAGCAATCGTCGAGGCCAAGGGCGAGGTTTTTATCGACGAGTACGAAGATGGCGAGGAGACCGTCATCGAACTTGAAGTAGCTGAGGCTGACTTGGGAAAAGTTATTGGACGCTCCGGCCGCGTCGCCCGGGCACTGCGTCACGTGTTGAGCGCGGCGGGCTCGAAGCTGAACAAGCGCTACGCTTTGGAAATCATCGAGTAGCAGAGCATCGAGTAACAGATCGGCGAGCAACAGATCGGCACATCGAAGAGCAGGAAATGGCGGCACCCGGCGCGAACGGCGAATGGATTACTCTGGCAGTCGTCATCAAGACGCAGGGACGCCGTGGAGAAGTGGCGGTCGAATTGCACACCGATGTTCCGGACCGCTTGCGGCAAGACATGCAGTTGTGGGCGTTGCCGAAAGATGGGCAGCGCCGTGAAGTAAGGATCGAGGATCTCTGGCCGCATAAGAGTTTTCTGGTGCTGAAGTTTCAGGGCATCGAGACGATTTCCGACGCGGAGCCCTTGATTGGCGCCGAACTTCAGCTCCCGCGTAGCGAGCGCGCCGAGTTAGAGCCGGGTTGGACGTATTTGAGTGATCTGATCGGTTGTACGGTGTTCGATGGCCAGCGGGAGATCGGCGAGATTGAGGATGTGCAGTTCGGCGCGGGCGAAGCGCCGCTTTTGGTAGTCCAAGCTAAAGAGCCGCGGAGTAAACTTCCGTACGAGATTCCTTTCGCCGAAGCATTTTTGGAAAGGCTGGATCTGGAGCGAAAGCAAGTCTGGATGAAGTTGCCGGAAGGCTTGCTGGAAGTGAACGCGCCGCTAGCGAAGGACGAGAAGCAGCGGTAAGGAAGCGGAAGACGAGAGCGGAAGACGAGAAATGAAGATCGACATTCTCACGATCTTTCCCGACTTCTTTCGCGGACCGTTGGATTACGGAATTGTCCGCCGGGCGAGGGAAACTGGCCTGGTGGAAATCAACATTCACGATCTGCGAGGCTTCACGAAAGACAAGCACCGCACAGTGGATGACCGCCCGTTTGGTGGCGGCGAGGGCATGGTCCTAAAGCCGGAACCGATCTTTGAATGTTTGGAGTCCTTCGGCGACGTGGTTTCGCGGGAAGCACGCTTGGGCGCGGGCGCGCAGCAGTCGGTGATTCTGCTTTCCGCGCAGGGTCGAAGGCTCGACCAGGCACTGGCGGCGGAACTTTCGACGCTTGGTCGGATCGTCCTCATCTGTGGACGATATGAGGGAGTGGATGAGCGCATTAGTGAGCACCTGGCGGATCGCGAAGTTTCGATCGGCGACTATGTGCTGAGTGGGGGCGAACTGGGCGCGGCGGTGATCGTGGACACGGTCACGCGGCTTATTCCGGGCGCTGTGGGCAATCAGAATTCGACGCGGCAGGAATCGTTTACCGAGACGCGCAGCGAGTCACTCAGGGGACATGTGGAGGTCGGCGGCGATGCTCCGAGTTCGACTTGTGTTTCCGGCGGATTGCTCGACTATCCGCAGTACACGCGACCCGCGGATTTTCGCGGCATGGCGGTACCGGAGGTGCTGGTGAACGGCAACCACGACCAGATACGCAGCTGGCGCCGGAAAACGGCATTGGCTAAAACGCTGCGCAACCGTCCTGATCTATTGGAGCGGGTTGCCCTGAGCAAGGAAGATAAGGAATTGCTGGCCCAGATCAAACTGGCCCAGGGTACGGCGACGGGGTAATCCCCATCGCCGCAAAAGATCGACGGTAAGAATTAGGAAGGAAACGTTATGCGCAATCCGATTATTGAAAAACTGTTGGCAAAATCGCGCCGCACCGACATTCCGAAGTTTGGTCCTGGCGACACGATCAAGGTCCTGGTCAAGATTAGGGAAGGCGAAAAAGAGCGCCTGCAGGCGTTTGAAGGTGTTGTCATTGCCCGGAAGCGAGGCGCGCAGCCTAGCTTCACCGTTCGCAAAATCAGTTTCGGCCAGGGCGTGGAGCGTATCTTCCCCATCGACTCCAAGGTCATCGACAAAATCGACGTCGTCCGCTCCGCCAAAGTTCGCCGCGCCAAGCTCTATTATTTGCGCGGGCTCAAGGGAAAGGCTGCACGACTGAAAGAAGTCGAACAGCAGTAGACGGCGACTTGGTTTTCCTCTGTCGGGACGGGGCTTTGCCCCGTCCAAGCGGGACAAAGCCCGGGCCACCACACAACCGTCGAACATATCTACTCTTGCTTCGCGCTTGCACTTCGGCGAAGATGCTGAGCAAGGGCCGTGTCCAAGTCCACTTCAAATTCCGCGCGCACGTCGAAGGGTTCGAATCGAGACAAGATTTCTGCTTCCGCTGCCAAGTTGCGCCTGTTGAAAAAACTGCGCTGCACTCTTAAGTTTGAAAAGCGGGCGTGGGACTCCGGTGCACAATATGTTGCCGGAGTCGATGAAGTGGGCCGAGGATCGCTGTTCGGTCCAGTGGTCGCAGCTGCCGTCATTCTCTATCGAAACGACGATGCTACGCCCCGCATTCGGGGTCTCCGCGATTCCAAACTGCTCCCCGCCGAGCGCCGCGAAGAACTCGCGCTCTTGATTCGCCAACATTGCATCGCTTGGGCAATTGCCGCTGTGGATTCCGCCCGCATCGATCAGATCAATATCTACCAGGCTTCGCGTCTTGCAATGCTTCATGCTGTTCAGCAACTGGCGCCGGCGGCAAGCCACCTTCTGGTGGATGCTGTGCGACTTGATTGCGAACTTCCGCAACAGCCAATCATTCACGGCGATGCGCTCTCGATGTCCATCGCTGCCGCCTCCATCATTGCCAAAGTCGAGCGGGATCGCATGATCTCCGCGTGGCATCCGGTTTTTCCTATGTACGGGTTGGCATCGAACAAGGGGTATTGCACGCCGCACCATCTCGCTGCTTTGCGCGAGCATGGCCCGTCGCCGTTGCATCGCCAGTCTTTTTCGCCAGTGTGGAGCGCGCCGATTCCGCAAGAAATTTTTGGATTTATGCTGGACGAGTCAGATTCCAAAGGAACTTCAACCGACGATGACCTGCTAGCAATCTCGCGGAGCTAGGGAATCTTTTCTAGAAATAAAATGTCGGCGAAAACTTTTACTTTGCCCGATAAATTTCCGTCAGCAGATCCGGCTTCGATTCATCCCGTACCAGGTGCGGATATTTTTCGCCGCCGTGATAATCAAGTTTAACTACACGGAAATAATCCGTATTCTCGATGATGAGCTCAAGCGGCGACGGACTGGTCTTCGCCGCGTGAATCGCATCGTGCCAGACATCGGGCGAGAACCTGCGGCCGTTCACCGCAACAATCTTCATTCCGGGCCCGATCCCAGCCTTGGCCGCGATCATGCCTTCGACCGTATCGTGAATCACCCCATCGCTTCCCGCCATCAAGCCCAGCGAATAATGGGCATTGAGTGATTTTCCGTCGCTATTTGCTGCGCGATCCAACTCCGACGGATATTCGTCGTACACCAGTTTCCATCCGCTGCCTTCGAGTCCGCCGAGCGGGGCACCGGGACCGTGGTTGGACAATCGCTCCATCCAGAATCCGCGCCAGTTGTAGGGAGCGACCTGATTGAGCGTATTGATAACATCGTCGAAGGTGTAGGTCTTCACCATAGGCGGACCACTGGGTGCGCCGTGAAAGAGTTTGCAAAAGTCGTCCAGGGATTTCGCGCCGTTCGTTTGTTGCCGAATAATCACATCCGCCCACAGCCAGTTGAGCACGTCCTCGTCGTAATAGTCGAGACCGCGGCGATAGTCTTCCCATCCGCGTGGAGCATTTTGCATGTCGGGAACGCCATCGGCCGTGTCCTGCAAATCGCGCCAGACGCGGCCCGAACGATGATCCAAGTCGGCGGCAATTTGCGCCAGCGCATCGCGAGCCAACTCGGGCGTGCGTTCGCCGCTGCGCGCGGAGAGCATATCCCCCAAGTATGAGGTCAAACCTTCATACACCCACAGCAAGTCAGTCTGCATCGGCTGTTCGTAATCGGGCGTCGCGAGGTCCGCCGGACGCCGATACTTCCCGTTCCACGAATGGACATACTCATGCGGCAGCAGTCCCGCGCTGAGCTTGCGTCCGTCTTCTTCGATCAGCGACCGTTCATCGACCCGACTGTCATCCGATTCGTGATGCTCCAATCCGAAATGCGCGACGTGGTCGCTCAGCGTAAACAGGAAGTGATAGCCGGTGTAGTGCCACGCGCCAAACAAAATTCCCGCTTGCTTCACCAAATTCCGGTAATGATCCCAGACTTCTTCGGGAGCGTCGAGCGCGGCGGGGCTGTCCGCCGCAACGTCAAGTTCCGCCGGCGGATTGTCGCTTCTTAGCGGCACGACCTTCAAGTATTCGCCAGTGAGCACCGGGCCATCCACCAGCGTGGTCAGCGAAACCGGCGCAAAATGAATCTCGCTACCGGCGTGATTGGAAACATGCATCGCCGTTGCAAACTTCCAGCCCTCAGGCAACCGCAAGCTCGCGTTATAGGTAAGTTGATCGGAAGGGTAGCCAGCGGGATAAAGTAATAGCGTGTTCCAGCTGACTATGTACAGCTTTTCCGTCGCGGACACTGCGGAACTGTATCCCGGCTCATCGGACACGGCTGAAGCATAATCGAGATTCGCCACGACTTCGTTCTCACCCGCCGGAACTTCCACGTGAAAAGTAAAACCGTCGAGCAGGTCGCGCCGCCACTTCAGTGCCTTCCCGCTCGCGGTAAATTTGAGACCCGTCAAATCCGTGACCGGACCCGTTGGCCCGTGTTCGCCGGGGATCCATTTTGGATAGTAGAGCGTGAGCGTGCCGGGCTTAGCCGGGATGTGCAATTGTGCGTGCAACATTTTGCGCGGAGCATCGGTTGCGTCGACAGAAAGCGCGATGGTCGGCCCATTCGATCCAAAAACTAAAAGCGATGACGACAGGAAAACTACAAAACCAAAAAAAGTTCTCACCCTACAACGTGAGCCCGTTCCCATTCCCCCTCCGGATTGTCGAGCCGCCCCGTAGCAACATCATAAAACAGCGCTTCGAATATATCAGTTTACCTGACTCGCTCGACAAAGATGCTGCGGGGCCGGACGCTGCATTGTTCCTCAAACTCTGCTTGATGCTCCACCCCTGATCGCCTGCTATCATCTCCGACGTGGCCGCACGCGGAAAATTCATTACCTTTGAAGGTCTCGACGGTAGCGGCAAGAGCACGCAACTCGAGAAGTTGGCTCGTTCCCTACGCGCCCGGGACGTGGCCGTCACCGTGACGCGTGAGCCGGGTGGCACCACCACGGGTGAGAAGATTCGCGAAGTGTTGCTGCACTCTTCAACTTCGGGACTTTCTTCGTTCACGGAACTGGCACTTATGTTCGCGTCCCGCACCCAGCATATTCACGAGATAATTCTGCCCGCGCTCATCGAAGGACGCATCGTGCTCTGTGATCGCTTCACGGATTCGACCGAGGCGTACCAGGGTGGAGGCCGCAAGCTCGGTTCGAAGCCGGTGCGGCAGATGCACGAAATTCTATGCGGCAATTTACAACCGGACCTGACCATCCTGTTGGATAACGAAGTGGCTTTCAGCGTCGACCGTGCCCGGCGACGTAATCGAAAATACAAAGGTCGACTGGAAAAAAGCAAAGAGAAAGACGAGAACCGTTTTGAGCAGGAAAGCCGTGCCTTCTTTGGACGCGTCCGTCACGCCTATCTGGCCATCGCGGCCCGCGAGCCACAGCGGGTGCAGGTCGTAAATGCCCGAGGCACACCCAGCGAAACGCACGCGGTTATCATGGAGTTAGTCCGGAAAAAGCTGAAGCTCTAACATTTTCGTGCAATCCTATGCCATTTTCTGATTTCATCGGCAACTCCGAAGCACTCCATCGCATGCGCGAGACTCTGGCACGCAATCGCTTTCCGCACGCCGTGATTCTTTCCGGTGCGCAAGGATCGGGCAAGTACACGCTGGCTTTGATGCTTGCGCGCGCCATGAATTGCCTGGAGCGGCCCTTGGCTGACGGTTTGCCTGATTTCTGCGGACGCTGCTCAAACTGCACGCGCATCGCTCTATCGGAGGATCTGGACTCGCGCTTCGCGGAGGCGGTCGAGGCTCGCGAAAATCTGCGCGATACCGACAAGAAAGAAACCCGCCTGTTCGTTCAGACTCATCCCGACGTGCTCATCATCCCGCCCGATCCGCCGCAAATGTTGATCAAGGTCGATCAGGTTCGCCATGTCATTGAGACCATCTACTATCGTCCTGCGGAAGCTCGCGAACGCGTTTATATCTTCACCGGTTCGGCCTTCATGAAAGAGGCCGCCAACTCGCTGCTCAAAGTTCTGGAGGAGCCTCCAGAGTTCGCCAGCATTTTTCTGCTCACCGAAAATGCCGGCGAATTGCTGCCCACGATTCGTTCCCGTTCCATGACCTTCAAACTGGGTGCGATCGCCGCCACGGAAATTGAGAGCAGGCTCGCCCAGTTCCGTCCCGATTGGAATGCTCGACAGCGTGCACTGGTCGCCCGCCTCAGCGAAGGCGCCATCGGGCGCGCGTTGTCCTTCGATATCGAAGGCTACATCGCAGCTCGCGACCACGCCCTCATCATGCTCAAATCCGCGCTCGGCGGCAGCAACAGCGATCACACCGAGTTATTCAAGACCACCGAGAGCTACCGTTCCGGCGCCGAAGGCCGCGAGAAAATCGACAAACTTCTGCGTATCCTCTACTCGCTGCTTGAAGACGTGATGTTTCTACAATCTGGTGCGCCGCAACTGATCCGAAATATGGACATCGTGGGCGAGATCAGGAAAATATCCGAGGCGGCCGATTTTGCCTGGGTGCAGCGCGCCGCCGAAGGCCTGGGGGAGGTGGAACGCGGATTGCGCCGCAACCTGCTTCGATCGCTGTCACTCGACGCCTTCGCAACCGCGCTTGAGCGCGTTTCTTAAACTGGAATTCTGCGCTCCCTTCCGAGCGCATCTTCGATCATGAGTTCGTCCGAACCCATCACCGCTGCAGAATCAGCGCCCGAGCCATACTCGGCCCCGCCAAGCGCTTCGAGTTTGCGACTGGTGCCATGGCTTGTCGCGGTCGCATTCTTCATGGAATCGCTCGACACGACGATCCTGAATACTGCCGTCCCCGCCATCGCGGCGGCGCTTAAGGTAGCTCCACTTAGCATGAAGTCGGTGCTGGCCAGTTATACGTTGAGCCTGGCGGTTTTCATTCCCATCAGCGGCTGGATGGCAGATCGGTTTGGAACGCGGCGAGTCTTCGCATCCGCGATCGGCCTATTCACGCTAGGCTCGTTTCTTTGCGGGATTTCCAGCAACATTCATCTCCTGGTCGCTTGCCGGATTTTGCAGGGATGCGGCGGGGCGATGATGGTGCCGGTCGGGCGACTGACGATTGTGCGGACCTTTGCCAAGTCAGAGTTCGTTCGCGCAATGAGTTTTGTCGCAATTCCCGGGCTGATCGGGCCTATGCTCGGGCCGATCGCTGGCGGATTGATTGTTGGCTACCTGCACTGGCGGGTGATTTTCTTCGTAAATCTTCCGATTGGGTTGGTTGGCTTATACCTGGTTTACCGGCATCTTCCGGACTATCGGGAGAAAACGAATCCGCTGGATATTGTGGGGCTGATTCTGTTTGGGTCGGGAGTGGCTCTGCTCTCTTATGTGCTGGAGGTATTTGGCGAGCACACGCTCAGCAATCGCGAAATTTTGGGACTGCTTGCGATTTCGTTTGCGCTTCTTGCAGGCTACGGGCTGCACGGCTCGGAGATTGAATTCCCGTTGCTGCGACTAAGCTTGTTTCGCATTCGTACTTTTCGCGCGGCGGTTTTGGGCAGTTTTGTCACGCGGCTGGGGATTGGCGGAATCCCGTTTCTGTTTCCGCTACTTTATCAGGTCGGGCTGGGATTTACGCCGATCCAATCCGGTCTCTTGATGATGCCGCAGGCCCTGGCCGCTCTTAGTTTGAAGATGACCATGCCGGGCATTCTGCGGCGGTTTGGTTACCGCAGCGTCCTGATTTCCAATACGGTGATCATTGGCCTGCTTATTTTGCTTTTTTCCCGGATCGACATCGGGACACCGGTGTGGCTGATTGTATTGGAGGTTTTCTGCTATGGATTCTTCACTTCGCTGCAATATACGAGCATGAACACGCTGGTCTACGCCGATGTGAATGAGGAAGAATCGAGCAGCGCCAGCTCGATCGCCAGTACTACGCAGCAGATGTCCATGAGTTTTGGCGTGGCCACGGCCTCACTGGTCACGGCGTTTTTTATTCCCGATCGTTTCCGGTCGAGTGGGCCGCAGTTAATTCATGGCATTCACAATGCTCTTGTCTGCATGGGAATAATGACGATTCTATCGACGATCGTGTTCCGCGAATTGCGCCGCACGGACGGCGATCTTATTAGCAACGCGAAGGTGATGCACTGAGCCTGCTTCCATTAATTCTTCCGTGCTCGGACGGTTCTACGCCCCGGCGTGCGTCATTGGTGTTGCGTCGGTGGCGATGCAGATCCATGTGCCGTTTTTATGGATCCAGGTGTCAATGAAGCGTTCGCGGTGAATTACCGATTTGCCGGCCCTGGACTCCTTGACGGCGATCACTCCGATCGCAATGGCGGTGTCTCCGAAGATGCGAACGCTTAGCGACTCGGGAGCCACTTGCTCCTGGTTCGCGGTGGATGCTTTGACCGTGGCGAGGAACTCGGACTTAGTCTTAAGGGAGCCGTCGTCTTCGACCAGAACGAGCGAGTTGTCGAGGATGGCAGAGAGGGCTTTGACGTCGCCAGCCTTGTAGGCTTGGTTCCAGGTTTTCTCCAAGCCAAGGACTTGGGCGCGAGCGCCGGCATCGTCGTCTTGAGCGAAGCTGAACGCCGATGTTGCGCAAAGCAGAAGCAAAATCGAGACCGGGATCGAAACTATAATCCCAACCGCGACCATGGAACGAGTAAGAATCCGGCGGGTAACAGCCCAGCAAGCAATCCATTTCATTGGCTAGCTCTCCCTTGGCGGCTCGTCCTCTTCCCAAGCAACGACGCCGTCAGTTCCTTCGGAACATAGCAGAAAAGTGCACCCGGGATTAGTCCTAGCCCTGGTGCGGGGAATGGGTCTGTTGCTAAGCTTGGTGGTCTATGGAAATGAAAATTCTCATCCGTGGCATAAAACTTTTCGTTGTACTGGTTGCCGTATTCACCGCCATCCTGGCCCTTTCATTGCGACTCGGCTCCGCCCAACCGAAAGCAACTGTCTGGAGCGCGGACGAGAAACCAATCGCTGATCAGATTCACGGGCTGCGCGGGCTCGCCGATGACGTGCGGGCGGGGACAACGAAGGATCTCGCGCTAGAAATTCGCAAGCTTCCGGCGAGCGAGAACAAGCTGACTCTGGCGTTCAGTTTGGCGGCATTATCAACCGAAGGCGATTTTGGACACGACACATTGCAGGAAGTGTCGACCACGCTGGCCGAAACTCTACGCGAGCGGCCTGTGCCTTGGGCGGAGCCGCAGGATTCCCAAGCGCTTGGCAAGGCGCCTTCGGGACACCTACCGGCATTTCCGTATATTGAACTGGCCACGCTGGTGCGTTATGAGCACGTCGATGCTTCGGTTGATGACGAGCAGTTTCGAGCGGCGATGACTCGACTCGAGGCGGATGACCGCAAGCGGGCACATCCGGAGTTTACGTTAAAAGATCTTTCCGGAAAGAGCTGGACGTTTTCAGATCTGCGGGGAAAGGTTGTGCTGGTGAATTTCTGGGCGACATGGTGCCCGCCCTGCCGCAAGGAGGTGCCGGATCTGGAGACACTTTACGAGCGTTTTGGATCGAAGGGGTTCGTAGTGCTCGGTATTTCCGATGAAGAGGCGGCGACGGTTGAGCCTTTTATCCGCGAGCGTAAGGTTTCGTTTCCGGTATTGCTTGATCCAGGTCGGAAGGTAAGCGACGCACTTGTGGTGGAGGGGATTCCTAAGAGCTTTGTCTACGATCGGGACGGAAAGCTGGTAGCACAGTCGATCGATATGCGGACGCAGAAACAGTTCCTGGAAATGTTGGGGAAGGCTGGACTGGAGTAGAAAAATCAGGGGAGGGATTGACGAAATGAAAAAGCAGATCATGACCTTAGTGATTGCTCTCGGAATCCTCGGAGCGCCCGCTGCCGCGCAGAACGCGTCAAAGAACGAAACGCCGCCGAAGCCAGCGGTGGGGCCGTCGCAGGCGCTGCTTGAGAACTGGAACGATGTTGGACGGAAGTTGATTGCGATGGCGGAGGACTTTCCTGAGGACAAGTACGATTTCAAGCCGGTGCCAGCGGAGCGGAGTTTTGCCGAGCAACTGTTGCACGCTGCGAATGTGAATTATTTTTTTACGAATCCGGTGATGGGGTTGAAACTCCCGCCGGGAGAAGATCCCAAACGCGACCAATTTAACACCAAGGCCGCAGTGGTTGAGTTTGTGAAAAAGGCGTTTGCCGACGGCGCAGCGGCAATCAAACTTAAGGGCGATAAGGGTATGAGCGATTTGGTTGTCGACCCCTTCGCAAATCAGCAAGTCCGAATATCGGACTTGGCATGGGAAATGCTTGAGCATTCGGGAGAACACTACGGACAGTTGGTGGTGTATTACCGCGTCGCTGGAATGGTGCCGCCGGAATCGCGTCCTAAGAAGTAGCGCCGGAGATTTGAATTCTCGCTGATACCATAGCCTTCGTGAGCCCACTGCTCGACGTCCGCAACCTGACCATCGAATTTCCGCAATCCCGTGGTGGGCAGGCTTTCTCCTCCTCGGTGACATCTCGGAGGGCCGCGGTGGCCGTACGCAACCTTTCATTCTCAATCGATCCTGGCGAAGTGCTCGGACTGGTCGGCGAGTCGGGCTCGGGAAAATCCGTTACTTCGCTTGCCATCATGGGACTACTTCCGCCCGCCGCTGTGGTCACAGGCGATATTACCTTTCAGAAGAGTTCGCAGAACGGCGATAGCCCTGTGCATCTGACCGCTCTGCCCGCCGAGCAACTGCGCCAACTTCGGGGCTCGCGCATGGCCATGATCTTCCAGGAACCGATGACGGCTCTGAACCCGGTAATGCGGGTCGGCGACCAGATTGCTGAGGCGGTTCTGGCTCATGGGCGTGTTTCGAAGAGGGAGGCGTGGGGCCGAGTGATTGAAGGCATGCGCGACGTTGCCATCTCTGACCCGGAACAGCGCGCCCGCAGTTATCCACATCAGCTATCAGGAGGCATGCGGCAGCGCGTCATGATCGCCATGGCTATTGTGAATCGTCCGCAACTGCTCATCGCGGATGAACCCACGACCGCGCTTGATGTGACCATTCAGCAGCAAATTCTTGACCTGCTCAACGAACTTCGCCGCAAATTTGGACTAGCGATGCTCTTCATCTCGCACGATCTTGCGGTTGTGTCGCATGTGGCCGACCGCGTCGCCGTTATGTACGCGGGCAATCTGGTCGAACTTGGCAGCAAGGCGGAGATTTTTCGCGCCTCCGCTCATCCTTACACGCAAGGACTGCTGCGCGCCATTCCAACTTTATCGACCGACCGCTCGGTTCCGCTCGCGACGATCGACGGGACAGTTCCCTCTATCGCGCAACTTCCCCCGGGGTGTCCCTTCGAGCCTCGCTGCTCGTATCGGGTGGCTGCATGTGCCACCCAGCTTCCTCCGCTGGTCGAAGTCCGTTCTGGACTCTTGGCCCGCTGCCCGGTCGTGAATCCGCCTGGAATGTGACGCCCCGATATGAAATTCGAGCCTGAGGCTCGACTCTGATGTGAAGCCCTACCCAGCTGCGAGGCGCAACTGGCTTAAAGAGGGCTATAATCCTCCCTTTGTGCGTATCCTTCTTCTCAGCGACATACACAGCAATCTCGAAGCTCTGGACTCTTGTCTGGCTGCCGCTCCGAGCTACGATGTCGTCGTGAATCTTGGCGATACCGTCGGTTACGGGGGCAATCCCAATGAGGTTATCGCTAGGGCGCAGTCTCTGGGACGCATTTTCGTCCGGGGCAATCATGACAAGGCCGTCAGTGGACTTATGAACCTTGACGAATTCAACCCGGTCGCTGGTCTGGCTACCCTCTGGACTCGCGATCAGCTCTCTCCGGAAAATCTGCAGTGGCTCCGCTTGCTGCCGCAAGGTCCAATTCAGATTGAGGAAGTTCCAGGCATCCAGTTTGTGCATGGATCGGCGCTCGATGAAGACGAATATATGGTCAGCGCGCGCGATGCCATTGCCCCACTGATTACGAATCCCGTGCCAGTCACATTCTTTGGACACACCCACATCCAGGGCGGCTTCACTTTGCAGGGCGAGGTCAGCGAAGCTTACCGTCCCGGATATCGCACCGTCGGTCAGCCCGAGTCGTCCCACTTCCCGTTGCGCAAAGATCGCCGCTATCTCATCAATCCGGGGTCTGTCGGACAACCGCGCGATGGTGACTGGCGGGCTGCCTTTGCTGTGTTCGACTCTGACGATTGGATCGTCACCTTCTATCGCGTGCCTTACAACCTGCGAGTGGCTCAAGAAAAAATCTTGGCCGCTAACTTGCCGCAGCGATTGGCTACACGGCTGGCCACAGGAAGGTAGAAACGAAACTCGAGCTTACGTTTTCGTCCACATCGATGGACCGGTAATCCGCTTTACACCCATCCTTTTCGCGAGCTACACCTGAAGGATGGCTAAACAGAGAGGGACTCTTCCCGCATGTCCTGAAACAGTCTCCACGGCGTCGATCAGTACCCGCTGCCATGAGCATCAGCGGGTTGCGCTGCTACTTTTTGGTGCATATCACGGGACAACTCCTTCTGCTCTTGGCTCGAGTATCGAATGTCGGTCAACGATCTCGTTGTAAACTCGAGCTATGCCTTCGCACGCTTCCGAGTCCAGCAATCTTTTCTCTGCTTCCAAATCTGTGCCGGCCGCGCACACTGCTCACGTTGATGGCGGAGCTCGGGGAAATCCCGGGCCCGCTGGTTACGGGGTTGCAATCCAGGATGCATCGGGTCATCCGGTCGCTGAGCTAAGCGAGTATCTCGGGCACCATACGAACAACTACGCCGAGTATCAGGGATTGCTGGCCGCGCTTCGCTACGCTTCTGAAAATCAGATCAAGGCGCTCAAAGTGATCAGCGATTCTGAATTGATGGTTCGGCAGATGAAAGGAATCTATAAGGTGCGTCATCCTGAATTGCGGAAGCTCTATGAACAGGCGCAACAACTGGTTCGGCGGCTGCAGCACTTTGAAATTCGCCATGCTCTCCGCGAACATAATCAGACGGCGGATCGCCTGGCCAATGAGGCCATGGACCGGGGACGATAGGGCCAGGTGGCAATGGACCGTTATTCGGGCGGCGCTGGTTGCAGGCCGTCCCCAGGCGCTAGTGGAAGATGGGCGGCTCCGCTGAGGATGCTACGTTCCTGGGGCGAGAATGCGTTTCTGTATTGCGGGGAGTTAATCAGCTGGTCGCGTTGTTCAGGCGTCAGGTTACGCATGCCACGGATCGTCTGGTTGATGATTTGGCGGCGGGCGGGCGGCAGTTGCCTGAACTGCTGAAATACTTGGCGCGCCTGCTGTTTCTGGCCGGGAGTCATGTGCTCCCAGATTTCCATGCGGTTCAGTATGCGTTCCTGCTGCTGCGGCGGGAGACTGGAAAAACGCTGCAACTGGTTTTGCAGTCGGATTTGCTGTTGCGGGGGGAGCCGGCGGAACAAGGGATCGCTTTCGAGCACTCGGCGCTGCTGCGCGGGCGACATGTCTTTATAGCGACGCAGCCAGTTTCCGGCGTGGCCAGGCTGGTTCAGCGGAGGATGCGCTTGAGGCGGGCGTTGTTGCGGATGCGGGTTTTCCTGACGGTACTGCGCATGAGATTGTTGCGGTCCGGGATGGGATTTAGCGAACGACGGGGTCAGCAGCACAAGCGCCGCCAGACAGCTCGCAATAACTTCCCGGCCCAACATGCCTTGGTCCCCTATCCATCCCACCGAATTTACAACTAAGCTGTCGCAGACATCACCCTGCCCAAACATCTCAAACCTTCAATCCATCGAGACGGGGGGATCGCCCTATCTCCGCCGCGGAGAGACGCGGCGAGCCGCATCTCCATTCTGCGTCGTCAGACTTACGGGTTTGCAGTTACGTCGTCCTGCACCTGTAGTTGATCGAGCACATCGAAATCGGCGTATAGATCGTTGTCACTCTCCAACGCCTGCAGATCGCCGACGGCGGTTCCGGGCTGCACCGGCAGAGTAAGGGATGGAGGTTTCGTAGCGATGGGTTCTGTCGGAAAAAACATCGACTTGCCGCCCACGCCCAACACTAAGACGCCTGCAAATAATACCGCAGCGAGCGACATGCCCCATGCCGGACGATGGAGCCAGCCCAGCCAGGTCGTGGGATGGGGACGCGCCATTTCCTCGCGAAGGCGCGCCTGCAGGCGCGTGTCGAAATAGGGCGATGGTTCGGGCGCCTGCCATTCGTCGAGCAACGCCATGGTTTTCTGAAAGTCGCGCAAATGCGCGGCACAATCGTTACAAGATGCTAGGTGTTTCTCGACCTCCGGCTCCATTGTTGCAGCGTTCATGCCAGCGGCCAGGTCCGGCAACAGTTCGTGAATTTGATCGCACTTCATAAAGCTTCCCTCTAGTTCCCCGAAACAAATTCTTTTAACTGCTCGCGCAATGTTTCGTAGGCGCGGAACAGCAATGATTTAGTGGCAGATTCGCTCAGCTTCAGCACGTCGGCAATCTGGCGATAATCCATCTGTTCGTACTTATGCATGACGACCGCGACGCGCTGGCGCTCGGGCAGCGCATTCACTTTGCTGCGGATGGCCGCCAGGCGCTCCCGTCGCAACATCCTTTGTTCTACGGTGAGCGACTCGTCGGCGAGGTCGGGCGTGGTGCCTGTCTCCTGATCCGGCTCGTCCAGGCGAACGGTATTTTCCGCTCGCTCGTGGCGAGTATCGCGCGCGTGATTGACTGCGAGGTTGGTCGCTATCCGATACAACCAGGTCGTAAACTTGGCGCTCGGCTCGTACGTGGTGCGCGAGCGATACACACGCAGAAAAACTTCCTGAGCCAATTCCTCGGCGGTCGATGGATTGCGGCACAAGCGATACATAAAGCCGACGATCGGCCGGCGATATTTGTGGACCAAATATGCGAAAGCGGACTCGTCGCCTGTCTTCACCCGCAGCATCACATCGGCGTCGGAAACGGCGGCGTCTGCGCTGACACTCGAATTTGCCATGGCAACGGGTGCGGGGGAAGAAGGTGGGGTTCCGCCAAAGTTAAGCAGCCGTCGATCGAGCACTCCGGTCTCAAGCGCTCCGCCATCCAGCAGTCCGCCGCGATCAATGGCCACGCTGCTCACATCTGTAGAAACCCCGTTCGAAGGACAAAGTTGCGCGTCTTCGGGTACAGGAATTCGCGAGGAAGTGTCTTCCCGTGAATCAGTTACGGATCGAGCCTCGGGAATGTCGGCGGCGGCCATGCAGGGGCGATAGTAAAGAGGCTACCGGGACCCGCGAGCGCGGTCAAGATGCTGTTTGGGGTGTCAAAAGCGTCGGCAGGGTTTGCTACAATGGCTCGCCGTGCGGAGTCCCGGCTAGCGGCTCAATACCATGCAGCGGGAATTTTCGAATGCCTGATGCCAAGTCGGTTGTGCCGGGCGACACAAGCTTGGGCATGGACTCACCTATCACTCGCCGTGATTTCCTCGGATCTACTTTGCTGGCTTCTGGGGCAATGTTGCTCGGACCGGCTACTCCTGCGGAACTCATTGCGGCGCAAAGTTTTGCGACCCGGAATGGGGATGAGTTCACTGGCTACGGCGGTGTCGGTGAATACGGCGCATCCAACGGAAACACATTGGGAGTTCTGCAAGCAGGACATACGATTCGCGATGGAATTTACGATCCCCTTCCCAAGGACATTATCGACACTGGAGAGACGCATGACTGCGTCATTGTCGGGGGCGGAATCAGCGGACTCGCTGCGAGTTTGTTTTTTCAGCGGCAAACTCGCCCCGGCATGAGGTGCCTGGTTCTTGAGAACCATCCCATGTTTGGTGGCGAGGCCAAGCAAAATGAGTTTCTGGTCGATGGGAAGCGCCTAGTCGCGCACCAAGGCTCGGCTATTTATCAGATTCAGTATCCGAGCAGTTTTCTGGCGCGTTTTTATGACTCCATAGGTCTGACAGCGCCCAAACTTGAGTATCAGAAATGGGCGGGGCCGGGACCGGAGATGCCTCTTTCGCGGACTCCCTATGAGGCAGTTGGACTGGAACATGGGCAATACGGCTTTTGGTTTGGTGCAAAATTTGGAGAGAAATCCGGGATGTGGTTGATCGATCCCGTCGGGAAAAATCTGGAGGGCGCTCCCGTTTCCCGGGCGACTCGGACAGAGTGGCTTCGTTGGCTGAAGGGCACTGCAGTGGAAGGAGACAAATTTGAGCATCCCAAGGTCGAAGGAGACTTAGCTTCCCGATATCTCGATTCGATCACGCTGGAACAGCATTACATTGAACGGTTCGGACTGAGCCGAGAGACGATCCGGACTTTTCTTTCTCCCGTGGAAGGCGGTGGCTCAGGCCTTGGCCCGGACGCTTTATCGGCTTACTCGGATTATGCCTATGAAATGCTGCGTCCTTTGCCGGATGAAAGCGGCGGCTCAGATCAGATGTTTCCAGGCGGGAACACAACGATTGCTCGATTGATGCTGAAGAGTCTAATTCCCGCCGCGATGGATGGTGCGATTGAGGGCTCGAACACGGTGGACGACGTCACGCGGAACACAGTGAATTTGTCCGCGCTCGATACTCCGCAGACGAGCGCTCGGATTCGGCTGTCATCGACCGCTATTTCTGTGCAGCATGATGGCGAGCCTGGCAAGGCAAACTCAGTGAGCATCGTTTACCTCAAAGATGGCAGGTTGTACCGAGTTAAGGCGCGATCGGCTATTTTGGCAGGCGGAAGTTGGACCACGAAGCACATCGTGAGGGATCTGCCCGAGTCTCACCGCAAGGCGTATGCGGAGTTTTATCGATCTCCTTGCTTGATGGCCAACGTGGCCGTTCGGAACTGGCGTTTCCTGCACCGTATGGGAATGAGCGGGTGCCGCTGGTTTGAGGGTATCGGCAACTATATGGAAGTACGGAGGTTGGCAATGACTGGTGTCGTAGATTCTACGATCGGTCCAGATTCGCCGATCGTTCTTTCCTTGAAGGTTCTCTATTCTTATCCGGGACTGTCGACCGAAGAACAGGGTAATCGTGGCCGCGGCGAAATGTTAGCAACATCTTTTCGTGACTATGAAAGACGAATCCGCGAACAGTTCACGGAGATGTTTGCAGGCTCTGGTTTTGACGCCGATCGGGATATCGCGGGAATTATTCTGAACCGCTGGGGTCACGCCTATCTAAGTCCGCAGCCGGGATTCTTCTTTGGACGCGACGGTCGGACTGCGCCGCGAGAGGTTCTGCGCAATGCGCCATTCGGACGCATCGCTTTTGCAAACACGGATCTTGCCGGAGCAATGGACCACCGTTATTCGATACTGGAAGCGGAGAGAGCAGTGGGGCAGTTGCTCGACGGCGTCTTGACTTAACAGAAAGCCCGCACAGCCTAACCACCATCCCGGCGGCGTAGAGAGTCCACACTTCGCGCCAGGCGGCGGAATAATAGGAGTGATCATCGTCGCGTTTGTTGGCGCAGTAATTTTGGTCTGGATTAGTCGTTTGGTAAAAAAAGCCTGGTGTTAGCGAACGAATGAACTAATAGTAGGTCGGTTTCTCAGTCGCAATACCACACCTAGATCCCTGCTCACTCTATCTATTTTAGTTTCACGAACAGCAGGACGAAAATCGCCCACACCCCAACGGTCACTGGAAACTGAACCAAAACTGCGTCTCGCATCGCACTTCCCCGGGGAAGCACAAACGTTAGTCCCAGCATAGCCAGGGCTGTGAGTATCCCGAGCATCAATCTGGTTGTGGTCTTCATCGTGGTTTTACCTCCCTTGTCTCACGACAAGCATCATCCTCGCTAAACGGGGAAAGCGCAACTGGTTTGACTATGAAGTGACGATAGTTGACAAGAAATTTTGACTTGCCCTTGATCGGCTCGGAGTCTCGAAGTCCCCCAGGGCTTGCCCGACATCGACTACCTCCTCCACGACAAAACTATCGTGGTAACCCGTTGCGGCAGAATCTGTCCGGGCGCCAAGAAAATCAACTTCGGCCAGGTCTTTGCCGGCCAAGCGGTCGGCATCTCAGAAATTCACGACGATATTTGGCTCATCACTTTTATGGATTATGACTTAGGATATTTTGATCTGGAGACTCGTGTGCTGGAACCGCTGGAAAATCCCTTCGGCCCAAAGGTGTTACCCAAGTCTCCGGAACGTTCTGTTACCTATGTCTCCGGAACCGTAAGCTGCCGTTCCAACTCGTGGCCCATCAGCCGTCGAATTTTGGAAACCATATTGATATTGATTGTCTGCAATCAGATGCATGCCGGATTTCGAATAACTCTGTCTCGGGTGACTGCGCAGTAGGACAATGCGTAGACTCTGACGCGACATCACGTGCGAGTAAAGGGCTCGAGGGAAGTTTCAAGAGTCTCCGGGTGCTTATGGGTACGCCACTTCAAGAAAGCATCCATATAGGTGTAGAACACCGGCGTAATGTAAAGCGTTACAACTTGCGCGAAGAGCAATCCGCCGACCACGCAAAGACCGAGTGGACGGCGGGCGTCGGCGTCAGCGCCGAAACCGATGGCAATGGGTAGGGTGCCAATAATCGTACAGGCACTGGTCATCATGATCGGGCGGAAGCGAATCATTGAGCCCTGGTAGGCCGATTCGCTGGCTGTGTAATCCCCCTTGCGCTCGAGGTCCAAAGCGAAATCTACCATCATAATTGCGTTCTTCTTGACGATGCCGATGAGCATGATCAAACCGACGAAGCCGTAGATATCGAGCTGCTCGTGGAACAGAGAGAGCGTGGCTAAACCGCCGAAGGCCGCAGCCGGCAACCCCGTCAGAATTGTGATGGGGTGAATGTAGCTCTCGTAGAGAATTCCCAGCAGTATATAAATGACCACCACTGTCATGATCAGCAGAATGCCCTGGCCGCCGATCGATTGCTGGAATGCCTGGGCGGTGCCTTGGAAGCTGGTATTAATTGAGATGGGCAGCATGGAATTGGCCATGTTCTGCACGTCGCTCACCGCTCGGCCAAGAGCCACTCCGGGCGGCAGGTCGAATGAGACTGTGACTGATGGAAGCTGCCCGGTGTGGTTGATGGTGAGGGGGCCGACGCCAGTGGTAAATTTCGAGACGGCCGCGAGCGGAACGAGTTGGCCAGAGGAAGAGCGGATATAGAGCTCTGAGAGCATGTCGGGATCGCTCTGGAACTGATTCTGTACCTGGAGAACGACCCAGTATTCGTTATTCGAAGTGTAGATGGGCGACACCAAGCGTTGGCCGTAGGCGCTGTACAGTGCGTCTTCAACTTGCTGAGGTGTCACCCCCAGAGCAGAGGCTTTGTCTCTGTCGACCACGACATTCGCCTGCGGATTCTTGATCTGGAGATCGCTGGCGACGTCGGCCACACTCGGCAGCGTCTTCATTTTTACTTCGAGCAACTGCGCGTACTTATAGAGCTGATCGGTTGCCGGACTCGAGAGCGTGAATTGATACAGGCTCTTGGTGAACAGGCCGCCGATGCGAATGGCGGGCGGATTCTGGAGGAAGACTCGCATCCCGGGGATCCTGTCCAGCTTTGGCTGCAACCCGTAAATCACATCGTCGATCGTCATGTGATGTTCGAAAAACGGACGAACGAACAGGAGCACTGTCGCAGCGACAGAAATATGACCGTAACGGGCAGTCAGCTGATCATAGGCTGCACTTTCGGTCCAAGGACGGTCGGAACGGTTCTTCAAATGTAGGAAAGCGTAGCCATTGTTGAGGCCAGAGCCGTTCGAATCAGCGATACCCGAATAGAACTGAACGACATTCGGGTCGGCCTGGAGTATACGATTGATAGCTTCCTGGTGAGCTTTCATCGCGTCGAACGAAATGCCTTGATTGGCTTCGGTTGAGACCGCAATCTGCGCGGTATCCTCTTGGGGCAGGAAGCCTTTCGGAATCACCCAAAACTCCCAGGCGGTCGCCACCAGGATCAGAAAACCGAAAATCATCACCGGCACGCGATGCTGCATCGCCCGGCGAAGGCTCCATCCGTACCAGCGGAGCGAGGTATCGAGGATGTTTTCCAACTTGCGAGAGATCCATCCGTGCTTACTCTCGTGCTCGGCGCGCAGGTAGTATCTGCAGAGCATCGGGGTGAGGGTGACGGAAACGAAGCCCGAGACCAGAACGGCGGAAATAATGACGACGGCAAACTCGTGGAGCAATCGGCCCAACACGCCGGACATGAAGAAGACAGGCAGAAAAACGGCAGCTAGCGACAAAGTCATGGAGAGAATCGTGAAGCTGACTTCCCTCGAGCCGTCGAGCGCGGCTTCGAACACTCCTTTGTCCATCTCCTGGTGGCGCACGATGTTTTCGAGCATAACGATGGCGTCGTCGACGACGAAGCCCACCGAGAGTGTCAGTGCCAACAGCGATAAGTTGTCCACCGTGTAGCCGAGCAGGTACATGACCGCGAACGTGCCCATGATCGACATCGGAAGAGCCAGGCTCGGGATGATCGTGGCCGATGCGTTCCGTAGAAAAAGAAAGATGACAAGAATAACCAGAAAAATTGCCAGCAGAAGAGTGAATTTGACGTCATTGACCGAGTCGCGGATCGGAACCGAGTGATCGTACTCGACCGAGAGGTTGATGGACGGAGGCACAACTGCGTAGAAGTGCGGGATGAGCTTGCGAATGTTATTGACGATCTCGATCGTATTGGTGCCAGGCTGGCGCTGGACGGCTAGCATAATTCCTGGAACGTTGTTGATCCAGTCTGCGACGTACAGATCTTGAATTCCGTCGTTGACCGTAGCGATCTGATCGAGCCGCACCGGAGCTCCGTTGCGGTACGCCACGATGAGCGGGCGGTAGACCGTGGCGTCGGAAAGCTGGCCGTTAGATTCGACGTTATAAGTCTTGTGAGCGCCATTCAGTGTGCCCATCGGCATGTTGACGTTGGCATTTTGAATCGCCTGCTCTACCTCGTTGATACCGATCTGCCGGCTGGCGAGAGCTTCCGGGTTTAATTGCACGCGCACCGCGTATTTGGCCGAACCGTTGACGCTGACCTGAGCGACGCCGGGCACCATCGAGATCTGCTCGGCCAGCAGATTTTCAGCATACTTATCGACTTCGTAGAGCGGCAGTGTGGGCGAGGTAACAGCCAACAAGAAGATGGCCTGATCCGCGGGATTCACCTTTCGAAACGTCGGGGGCGAAGGCAGGTTGGGCGGAAGCTGATTGGTGGCCGCTGAGATCGCGCTCTGGACATCGAGTGCTGCGGAATCTATGTTGCGGCTCAGATTGAACTGCAGGGTAATTTCGATGCCGCCAAGCGAACTGGTCGACGTCATCGAATCCAGGCCGGCAATGGTAGTGAACTGTTTTTCAAGTGGCGTTGCTACCGAGGAAGCCATTGTTTCCGGGCTGGCGCCCGGAAGGCCCGCGTATACCTGAATAGTCGGGAAATCAACATTGGGCAGATCGCTGACGGCAAGGTCGCGATAGCCCAGAATGCCAAACAGAAGAATGGCCAGCATCACGAGGCTGGTCATGACCGGCCGGCGAATGAAAGGTTCGCAGAGATTCATCGCTTTGATTGCAGCCCTGTCAGAGTCCCTTGGTGAAATATACTTTCGTCCCTGGAATCAGTCGCACTTGCCCGTCGGTGACCACGGTTTCCCCGGGTGAAAGTCCTTGCAAAACTTCGGTTTCGTTATTCACCGTTTGTCCAACATTCACTTGCCGGACGTCAACGGTCATATCCGGTTTTGTAACGAAGACATAATCACCCTGCTGTCCAGCCTGAACCGCTTGCGAGGGCACGACCAGCACGTTCTGTTGCTCGCCTAGCCGCAGCAGGACATTGGAAAACTGGCCTGGCCAAAGATGCTGGTCGTTGTTGGGAAATGAAGCCCTAAGAGCGATGGTGCCCGTGGTTGCGTCCACGGTGTTATCGACGAATGCCAGAGTTCCGATTTCCGGCTTGGAGTCGCCGGTCGGTGTGGCTTGAACGGGCAAACTGGAGCGCGTCATGAGCCTCTTGACCGATTCGAGATACTGCTGCGGAACGGAGAAATTAACGTAGATCGGCGAAACCTGGTTGATCACTACAAGCACCGGGACGTCATTAGCCTTTACTGCTGCCCCCGGATAGACAAGCTGAGCTCCGGTGACACCGCTGATGGGGGCGTAGATGGAGCAATAGGAAAGCTGAATTTTGGCTGTCTGGATGGAGGCCTCATCGAAGCTGACAGTGGCTTCGGCGGCAGTCGAGGTCGCCCGATATTGGTCGAACTGCTCTTTCGAGACAATACCTTGTTTGTAGAGCCCTTCGTAGCGCTCAAGTTGCGCCCGATCGAGTTGGGCCTGCGCGTTGTCCCTGGCGAGCGCCGCGTTGGATTGATCGAGGGCGGCAAGAAAGGGCCTTTTGTCGAGGGTGAGGAGCAGATCTCCTTCGTGGACGAACTGACCTTGCTTGTAATTTGCTTCCTTGACGATGCCGGCAACTTGCGACTCCACTGAGACGGTCTTGAAGGCCTGGCCGGCGCCAATGGCATGTAATTGCACTGGAATCGTGCGCCGTTCGACTTGGGCGACCGTGACCGGCACAGCGGAGGCGTCGCGCGGCCTCTCAATCGCTCCGCTGCCGCGCGATGCCTGCACGGAGCTGGCGCTGTTTCCGCATCCCGCAAGTATGAGCGCGGACAACAAGGATATCGATCCCAGGAACCTAAATACTGTGGTCATGATCTCCAATTTCGACTCGTTATGTTGGACGTCTCCGACGAAAGTACGGTAGCGCGAGAGGAATCGAATGCGCACAACAATATTAAGTCAACACCGCGCTGTACCACGGCTGGCGAGGTATAGGGAAAGCAATAATAGGCTAGCTAAAGGCTGGTACAAACCTCGTATTTTCGACAAAAGCCGCTTCTGGCAAGGCTTTCCAAGCGAAAATCGATTGAAATTCCATAGGGAATCCCGCGTCCGCCGCACCCGCTAGCGGATTCCTTCAAGTCGTCCTCTAAAAGGGGAATGTCAAGAACAAAATTCTCCCCCTTCCCCTCCGTGACGCTAGAGATAATCGACGTAATCCTCATTTTAATCACGCTTCTCGCTGCGGTCATTGGGACCAGTCTCGACAACGTCCAATCGGGTCAAGGGCTCTTTGATCCTTCTTGCCGTAGGAGCGAGCGCCGGCTTGATAGCGAAGGCGTATGAAGACTCCAAGGAGAAAGACTTCCTGAATACGGCGGTGATCTCGAACCTCGTACCTAACGGAAAGGTTTATGGAATACTCGCTGGGCAGGTTTCGAATGAAGCTGACGAACAATTTAAGTTGACTAAAGCAAAGTGCTATCACCCAGATGATGGCTTGACGTGTTTCTTAGTTTCGAAAACAATTCCATCCTTGCGAGCTACAGCTGTATTTAGCCGGCTGGACGTCTCTGACTTATATGCGAACTATATTGAGCACCGTTCTAATAAAAGAACAATCGATAAAATTTTCGACCAGCAATACAAACCAGCGGACCTCGACGAGGATTTCGAAGAGAAAGTTGGGATACTGGGTTCAGCGATTCTATACCACTTTCACATCTGGCCGAATTACTCCTACGATGATCATGGGGGACAGGATCTGGACTGATATATTCAGGCGGGGACGTGAGTACTGTCATCCAATTTAGCCCAGCGGAATTAGCCCCTATGAACAAGAACAGTGAACCCGAGCTGTTCTATGAGGTGGAACAACAGATACGTAAGAAGCTTGTCGATCGGGATATTCAGACCTCCTCTGACGAGGCGGGGGACTTACCGAATTGAGCGTAGCTACACCATGTCCATCCGTCTCAACTTCCGGTTAGCACTAGCGTGTTCCGCTCGCCATCGTCAATGATTCGCGGATTCGCAAGGAAACGTAGGCGACTCTGCACATTTATGCCGGGAAAGTTGTGATAGGCTCAAATCTAATGGCTCGATTGGCATTGCAGTACGCATTCGCCGCACTGCTTGCATTACTCTCTTCGCGCGCAGTTGTGCCGTCTGTACGTGTCGCAGCGACCATCGAAATAGTCTGCCGCTCCGAAGCCGAACAGCAGATCGCTCTCCAAACACGGTGCATTCCGGCAGACACGCCGCTTCCGCAACCAGCACTTACCTACGTGTCGCGGATTAGGCCCGAACCGGACGCCGCCGTTCTGTTCCAACGACCCCCTCCCCAAACATCCCTCTTCTCGTAGTGACTGCCAACGAAATGGAGGCGACTAGTGTGTTTAGGACCTTACTGCGTTTTTTCGGTTTCAGGGATCGCGAGTTTGAAGATAAACTGCGGGCAATCGCTCAGCGGCGACAGAGGTTGTTCGAGTTAACCGACGATCAACTCAAGTCTGCCGCGAGAGTTATGCCTAGTGAAGCGGACATTGTTGAAACGTTTGCGCTGACGGCGGTAATCGCAGAGCGTGTGCTGGGCTTGCATATGTTCGACGCGCAGATCCAGAGCGCGCTCGCATTGCAACGCGGGCATATCGCGGAGATGCAGACCGGAGAGGGCAAGACGCTCGCGGCTGTGCCTGCTGTGATTTGGTACGCCCGTCAAGGTCGCGGCACTCATGTTCTAACCGCCAACGACTATCTTGCTCGGCGGGATACCATGTGGATGCGCGGGATTTACGATTGGTTCGGCCTTTCCGTCGCTCATATCTCGCAGACCATGCCCCCGGAGCAACGCCGTGCCGCCTACCTGTGTGATGTGACCTATGCCACTGCGAACGAGGTCGGCTTCGACTACTTACGGGATGGTCTGGCGCGAAGTGCGGAAGAAATGGTCCAGCGGCCGTTCGCATTTGCGGTCATCGATGAAGCCGACTCCATCCTGATCGACGAGGCTCGCATCCCGCTCGTCATAGCAGGCGGAGTTCCCGAAGATTCCGTGTTCGCATATCGCGTTGACCAAGTGGCGACAAAGCTTCGCCCCCGCGTCCACTACTCGCTTGATGAGTTTGCCCGGAATGTGCAGCTAACCGATGCCGGCATCCAACTCGTGGAAACGACCCTTGGCTGCGGAAGTCTGTTCGACGAGCAGAATCTTCGGATTCTCACCGCTGTGCAGGATGCACTGCATGCGCGTGCGCTTTTAAGACGTGATGTGGATTACGTTGTCAAGAACGGCTCCATCGACATGGTGGACGAATTCAAGGGCCGCATCGCTCAGAACCGCCGATGGCCAGCGGGGCTGCAGTCTGCCGTCGAAGCCAAGGAACGCGTGCGCCTGAAGACGCAGGGACGCATCCTCGGTTCGATCACGGTGCAAAGCCTAACCCGAATGTATGAGCGGATCTGCGGCATGACCGGTACCGCGGCCACGCAAGCCGAAGAGTTTTGGGAGGTATATAAGCTGCCGGTAGCGGTGATTCGGACGAATCGGCCGGTAATTCGTCAAGATCTTCCTGACGTGGTGTTTGCCGACAACGAGGCCCGGAGTCGAGCGCTCGCGGAGGAGATTCGAAAAGTTCACGAAACCGGTCGCCCGATTTTGGTGGGAACGGCAAGCGTGGAGGCGTCGGAAGAATTGAGCGCTCGCCTGCAAATGGCAGGTATCCAGCATTCGGTCCTGAATGCAAAGAACGACGAGGCGGAAGCGGAAGTTATCGCCCAAGCTGGCGCGCTTGGGGCCGTGACGGTTTCCACCAACATGGCAGGGCGCGGCACCGACATTCTGTTGGGAGGGGATCCACCAAGGGACCGCGAGAAGGTTGTGGATCTCGGCGGTCTGTACGTTATCGGCACAACTCGTCACGAAGCAAGGCGGATTGACAACCAACTTCGAGGTCGCGCAGGACGGCAGGGCGATCCGGGCACGTCCCGCTTTTTCATTAGCCTTGATGATGACCTGCTGGTGCGTTTTGGGATTGCGGAGAACCCGGATATCGACAGCGTACAGCGCACGGTGGAAGGCCAGAATCTTGAGATTCGGAAGACGCTCTGGAAATACGAATGTAGTGTTGAAGGGCATCACCGTGAAATGCACGGACTGCGCCGCGAGATTCTGCTGTCACCTATCTGGAGCGTCCGTTCTGTGGTGCCCGAAGAGCAATATCTGGGACTGACCCAAGCTATCGGTAAAGAAGCCCTCGAAAAAACCGGGCGCCAACTGACTCTGGCGATCGTTGACGACCTCTGGGCCGACTACCTTGCGAACGTTGCGGAATTGAAGAGCGGCATCCATTGGGTTTCGTGGGGTAATCGTGATCCACTTTACGAGTTCCTGACCGGCGAGCTGGCGATTTATGGGGATTTCCATCGGCTGCTGACCGAAGGTGTTGCCGATGCTTTTGCCACTGCCGAGATTCGAAACGGCGTGCTCCAATTCCAAAACGGAGAGCGGCTGGAGCGCGGAGCGACCTGGACCTACATCACGACCGACCAGCCTTTCGGAACTCTCGGAGAACGGATCGTCAAGGGTCTGCGGCGAAAATTCTCGAAAACATAAGCGGAGAAACAAATGCAAATCAATTTGTTGGATGTTCTCCCGAGAATGAAGTCGGATAATTGGCGACGGTGAGCGTCAGAGGACCTACACGGTTGACAAACGTCACGATGATTCGCGCAGAGGTCCTCAATCACGCCCGCGACCCAGTCGATGGGTGCTAAGGGGAGAATGCGACAACAACAACACGATACGGATTCCGAGTTACAAGATCGTGCAGAGGTGTTGCTCTGAGAGTGTAGAGCGTGCAAATATCTACGCTATTCGGTACGCAAGGCTTGCATGGGATCCACACTGGCTGCTCTTCGCGCTGGAATGTAGGCAGCCCCTAGTCCGGTTGCCATCAGGAGCATGTTCGCCCCGGTGAGCGTCAACACATCGGAAGCCTTGACTCCAAAAAGAAGATTCGCCAGCATTCGGCCGGCGAAGAAGGAAACCATTAGTCCGATTACTGAACCCACTAACAGGATCCAGCCTGCCTGACGCATAACCAGCCAGATCACCTGCTGCCGTTGAGCGCCCAACGCAAATCGGATGCCCAACTCCTGAGTCCGTTGCGTCACTAGATACGCCAACAAACTATAGAGGCCAGTGACACACAGCAGGAGGGCCGACCCAGCGAAGATCTGCAGTAGTCGTGCGGTGATTCGCTGGTCGCCATATGAGTCGTCGACGACTTGGTCCATGGTCGTAAACGTAGTGCCTGCCAACTCCGGACTGGCACTGCGAAGGACTTCCCGCAGCTCAGGAACAAAGGAGCCCGGACTTCTTTCGGTCCGAACGGCCAGGTTCATTGCGAGACCTTCCGCCACTCGGTAGAACCCGCTATCTGGCGTAATCTGCGGAATACAAACTTCGATTTCAGGTTGCGACTGCGCGACTACAGACGCTTGCCGCTCGTCATCGAGCACACCGATGATATGTGCAGGCTTCTCATTTCCGTAACTGAGTAGCTCTTGGCCCACAATCTTTCCCGGCTCCCGGTTGTCTCCGAAGTACGCTCTGACGAACGCGCGATTTACCACCACGACCGGCGGGGAACCAGCAGTGTCTCCTTCGTTGAAGAACCTGCCCATCAACATGCCAAAGCCGAACACACGCTGGAGGCCGGGGCCGACAGCACGAAACTGAGCGACCAGGTCTTCTATTCGGAGAGACTCTGGATCGAGTTCGTCCGCAGCGAACGTGAACAGTATCGGAAATCGCTTCCCCAACGGAACAGCAGTTGTCAGCGAGGCTGCCTGCACTCCGGGCATCCGTTCTACCCGCTCTACCAGTGGCTGGTACAACTCCGTCGTCATATTTCTTCCATCGAACTTATACGCCGGAATCACAAGATCGGCTACGATCACATGATCTGTTCTGAAGCCGAGGGAGACGTGCTTCAATGCATAAATAGTACGCAATAGCAGCCCACAAGCGATCAGAAGCGTCAGTGACATCGCGACCTGACTGATAACCAATAATCCCCGGGCACGATGATGGATCCTCCCGCCGCCCTGCATGCCACCCTGCCTGAGTAACGGATCGATCGACGTTTTCACCGCGACGAATGATGGCCAAACCGACGAAATTATGGCACTCAGCACGGTCAGACCGAACAGACAGGAGATGAGCTTGATATTCGGCGTAGTCCCGACATGAACGTTGAACTGAGTAGCGAGTTCTCTTTCAAACACCGACAAAGCTAAGAAAATCAGACCTAGCGCAAACAAAGAAGCGACCCCACTCAGAAGGAGTCCCTCCACGAGTAGTTGCCGCGCGATTCGCCAATGGCTCGCACCGAGCGCGGCACGAACGGCGACCTCGTGTCGCCTCACGGCCGCTCGTGCCAGCATGAGACTCGTCACGTTGACGCATGCAATCAGCCACAACACACCCGAGGCTGCGAGCAACGCCAGCAATGCCTCTCTGACATTGCCCTCCACCACCGATTCGCTATAGGCCCGCACCTCTACAGATGTGACATTTTCGCGGGTATGTGGATCGGTATATTGTTTCACCACCTCAGCCTGGATGACTGTCAGCTCCGCTTTGGCCGCATCAACGCTGAAACCATTTCTCAGTCGAGCGATGATTCGATACTCCGGGGTTGCATTCTTGATCCGGCTCTTGTCCGACTCTCCGAGCTCAATCGGGATCCATATCTGTGGCTTCTCTGGATTGAAGGGGAATTGGAAACCGCGTGGCATGACTCCGATGACGGTGTACGAATTGCCGTTCAGCTTGATGACCTTGCCGAGAATGTTCGAGTCAGCGCCGAATCCATCTCGCCAAACGGCGTCACTCAACACTGCCCTCTTGGTGTCACCTTTGCGCACGAATTCCTCGATCGAATCTTTGAAATCGCGACCCATCGCCGGTTCCACTCCAAGGGTCGCAAACAAGTTCGCGCTGACCTTGGGAGTGTTCACCTGCACTGGTCCGGAATTTCCCTCAAGAAAAGAGGTAGGTTTGTCGTATGTGTGGAATGCGATACCCTGAAGGCTATGACTCCGCTCGCGCCACTGCTCTATATCCAGGAACGGAGCGCCAAACATCGAAGGTCCTGTTTTGCCAGCCTCTTTGATTTCGACTAGTTGTGCGGATGCGTGGTAGGGCAATGGCCGCAGCAACACGCGGTCCACGACCGTAAACATGGCTGCGCTTACTCCGATACCAGTAGCCAATGTTGCGATCACTGTGATCGCGAATCCTGGCGCCCTTCTCAGTTGTCGGAGAGAATGACTGAAGTCAGCGAAAATAGAGACTAAAATTCTCAAGCCCGCCTTCACTCGTTGAAAATTGTAGCCTATCGGGGACGATTGTTGTTAACAGCAGGCGCTTTCGTCTGAGGCGGATTAACTGCGTTTTGCTCCTGGCGTGATTGGGGACCAATCCCCCAAAATGGCTGTCGGTGAGGAGGCCGTGATGGCTGTATACTTATTCGGTCCGAGGCGCCGCATGGGTTGCTATCGCAGCAGCCAAGTATTCTTGAATGTTGCTTACTATCTTCTGATTTGTTTCGTGGCGGACTTCCGTCCGCTCGTGATTGGTGGCTTCTTCAAGTTAGTCGCTTCCCTGGCGCTTGCCTGCTTGCTCTCGTTTGTCGTCATTCACTCGGCAAGTATCTGCAGGCTGTTAATATCCTGCCTCCAGGCACTTCCGGTCTGTTTTTTCCCGCTGGTCGTCTATCGGCGATGGGCAGAGCGATCGCGGACGACCAGCGCAGTTCCAAACGGACCAAGTCTCTCTCCCCTCTTTCAGCGTCCCCCACCAATTCTCTCGTTGTAGCCCTCTTGACTTGAAGCACATGCCGTCGTTTGTACGGCGTTGCCTCCTTCTGTTTTTTCCGCTGGACGGAATCAGGCTCCTCGGCCTGGAAAGAAACGGTGTGTCCATGACTACTTCTGAATTCGCGGGACGCGAAGCTTTAACCAAGACAGCGTACGAAATCCCAGAGCACGAATATGCTCGCCGTCTGAGCGAACGACAACGGCAGCTTGCGGGCATTAGAGTCCGACACCAACGCCTATGGACATACCTGATTGTGGCCGCTCTGACTGGCATCGTTGTCGGCTGGGCAGCGCTTTCATCGCACTTGGTTTCCGCACTTTGGATTCTGCTGCCTTCGGCAGTCGCTCTGTCCACCATCCAGTCGCTTATGCAGAACGCGCGCATACATAGCCGCGTGCTACGGATCGTGAGTTTTTACGAATTCGGCGTGGCGCGGTTACGCCACCAGTGGCAGGGACGAGGGATTGGCGGTGGGCAATTCCGGCCCGACAACCACGCCTACGCGTCCGATCTGGACCTGTTTGGTACCGGATCTCTGTTCGAACTGCTCTGCACTGCTCGGACGGGCATCGGCCAGGCTATGCTGGCGAACTGGTTGCTCAACCCAGCAGAATGCGGAGAGGTAGCAGGGCGACAGGCAGCGGTTGCCGAACTTCGCATGATGCTTGACCTTCGAGAGGACTGGGCGTCTGTCTCAGGGGCAGCCTTAGATCAAGCCGGCGCATCAGTCCGCGACTGGGCGGACGCCCCTGCGATTGCCTTCCCGTTTTATGCGCGGGCACTTGCGCTCATCCTACCAATCTGTCTAATTGTCCTCGCGGTACTTGCCGGCGCCGGGATCTTCGGCCATCACTGGATTTGGGCCGTCGCCGTGCCAGTCGGGCTGGAAGCATTTTTGGGGACTCTCCTTCTGAAGAGAACAAAGCTGACGGCGGCCAACCTGGTCCTGCCTTCCTTCGAGCTTGAGCTGCTTGCGCCCTTACTGGACCGCTTCGAAACACTACAATTCCAGTGCCCGCTGCTCAAATCGCTGCAGTTGCAACTCGCAACTCCGTGGGGCCTTTCCTCGAAACAGATCCGATTATTGCGCCTATGGGTCTGGCTTCTGAATCTTCGACAATTTGAGTATTTCGCGCTGCCGGCCTCGCTGATTCTGTGGGGAACGAATCTCGCAATTTGTATCGAGCGCTGGCGGCGGAAGAACCGGGAGGGATTGGCCCGATGGCTGGACTCGCTCGGCCAGTTCGAGGCGTTGCTCTGTTTGGCACGGTACTGCTATGAAAACCCAGATCATACTTTTGCGGTCATGAAACGCGAGTCTTCTCCGCTGTTTCTGGCTGAAGCCCTGGGCCATCCATTACTCGATCGCCATACCTGTGTTCGATGCGACATGCGGCTGGACGCCAAAGGTACACAACTGATCATGGTGAGCGGCTCAAACATGTCAGGCAAGAGCACTCTGCTGCGTTCGGTCGGTTTGAACTCCGTGTTGGCATTCGCAGGGGCTCCGGTGCGCGCCGCTCGACTCCAGATCTCGCCATTGCAGATCGGATGCTCGATTTCAGTACATGACTCCCTTATACGAGCAAAATCGCGATTCCAAGCCGAGGTGGAGCGGCTGAAGTGGATCCTCACTCTGTCGCGCACGAACAACATCCTCTTCCTATTGGACGAAATGCTGGGTGGGACAAATTCGGCCGACCGCTTGTTTGGAGCTAGAGCAGTGCTTGAACAATTGGCCGCGAGCGGTGCGGTCGGCCTTGTAACGACTCACGATCTGGCCCTTACCGAGGTGGTCAAAGCCCTCGATGGCCGCGCGCTCAACGTGCATTTCGAAGAACGCTATGAGAACGGCGAGATGCGATTTGATTATCGAATGCGGCCGGGCGTGCTAACTCGTACGAATGGTGTGGAGGTGATGGCCGCATTGGGACTCTTGCCGTTGCCGAAGGCGGCTACAACCGACGCCACAGCCCCGCTCCCCCCTTCTGCACCCGATTCGTACCGTTGAACCGTTCAACAACCTGGATCGTCGGCCAAACGGAAAACGTGCTGCTTTTTGCCGAACATCGCACTCGTGCCTATTGAACGCAGATCCTGTGCAGCGTGGCAGCGTGCAAAATGCGGGGCGCACCCGACTTTGTTGTACACATCTGTGGGTGCTGCGCCGCCCTGGCCATGCAATGAACCGACGTTCTGTTCACGCCTTCCTCTTTTTCTTGCCCGTATGGCCTTCATGCATCCACCTCCAAAAGTGCACGCACAATGATGCGTTTCCATAGAAGAAACGGACTTTCCGGTTCAACTGAATAAGACTCGGCATACTAGGTTATTTGCAATCCATTCAGATCGACGAAAGCGACCTTTTTTACTCCACCGCGTCCCAAGTACGGATGCGCATCGGATGTCGCCACGATACTATCTCCGGTTCAGGTCAGCGGGCCAGTTAGTGATCAGGGTGAGCGGTTCGCTCATAGTTTGCGGGGGAACGGTGTTCATCACGAATTTCTTGCCATCAGCGGAAGCGGTGTAGGTTCCCACCGAGCCGACCACCGTGTTGGCTTTGAACAGCGCGTGCGGTGCGCCCAGTTGCAGGCTGGCGCCATTCTGCTGGATGTCCACCGCCATGAGTTGCTGGTCAGTGGCGATGGTCAGGACTTGTTCGGGAGGTAGAGGTCCTTTTCGCAAACGCTCGGCGAGAGACTCGCCTTGCAGGAACTCCATTACAAGGTAATCGACGGGGCCTTCGTTGCCCACATCGTGGAGGACGCAGATATGGGGATGCTGAAGCTGGGAGATGACCTTGGCTTCGCGTTCGAAGCGGGCGCGCAGTTCACTGTTTTCCACCAGTTGCGCGTTCAAAACTTTGATGGCAACCGTGCGGTCCAAGCGCGTGTCGCGAGCGCGATACACTTCGCCCATGCCCCCTGCGCCGAGGGGCGATTCGATTTCATAAGGGCCAAGTCTGGTGCCAGAGGTCAGGGCCATGAGTCGCGGCAATTATAGCTTGTGCGGCAAGTGTCCTCCTGCGAACCGGTAGAAGATGCGAAACTCTTTGGCGGTTAGGGTCGGCAACGCTTCCTTAATCGCGTCAGAGTTGCTCGCCCTGCAGTCCGAGTCTGCCTTGTGCCAAAAACAGTGAAGTACAATGACTTCGCCCCTCAGAAGTCCGGTCACGACGGCGCGGTTTCAAACGCGGTAAAGACAGCGTAGAATTTGTGCCAATTCCACCGCGAGCGAAAACCATGCGCCGGTACCATCACATCGGAATTCCCACTACTGAAGCGAAGCCTGGCGAGACCCACTTGAAACACCTGAAACTCTTCGTCGTCAGCCACGAGAAAAGCGAATTTGGCGTGGAGTGGATGCGTTTCGAAGCGGACGCGGCGGTCCCTGATCTCGTCCGGCAAGATCCGCAGATGGGACTCGCCAAACTACGGATCGACATCGAGCAGGTGCTGAGAGCCATCCACAGAATTGGGTCTACCAGCGAGACTTCAAAGCGGATGCCTCCTCTCTCGCGAATCATTAATGATCTTGAACGCTCCGGGAATCTGTCGCGAGATGTTGCAACATCTCTTAAAGAGGTCCTTTCAATCGCCAATCGCGCCGTACATGGAGAACTCGTCACAGCAGAATCGGCGGAGATGCTCTCTTCGCTTGGCGTGCGACTCATTGAGGAACTCTGGGATATTTACAAAGAAAAGTGTCTGAGCCCTCTAAGAGTGTGCCCATCGATACCGCGTACTTGGATACCCTGCGATCGTCACACTATCGCGTCATCACAGCAACCCCATATACGAAGAAGCCGGTGATGAACCTGCGATTCCTAGACCAGGAGGGCTTGGATGAATTCCTTGAGGGTTACGAAGAATTTGCTGAATTCCTGGTTTCTATCGAGCCAATCGATCTCCATATCCCGGAATCGTTGCGTTGTCGCCTGCACCCAACCGGTTGAAAAGTAGCGTTTCCGCATTGTCCTCTCCATTAACGCGTTGAACTAGCGCGTTATCGGAAGCCAAGCTTGATGATCTTGTGGTTGCCGAGATGATGAGTATGCTCAGAGACGATAACCAATATAAAACACCAAGTTGGACTGTGAGGCGCATGCGTGACTGCAATCCTTACTCGCGATGACGCGCCCAGCCATTTGTCTAACATTTCCGAGCTGGACTTCTCCGGGGACCTTTTCGCGGAGCGCCTAGCTGGCCATTGGTTTCGGCTTGGAGCGTGGACGACCACTACGGCCCGCGATAGACGAGGGGTTGAAGATGAAGTCATGCGGCAGAGCCTCCTTCTCGCCCCTGAGGACTTTGCATTGGTTTTCGATAAGCTGGAGTCTGTCGGCAACGTCCTCCATAATCTAGGGAAGCCCGGCGGTTCAGTCCACAGCCAAAATGGCGAGAAAGAGTACATTTACGGTCCATTTCATCAGTTTGAATTCCCGTTCGCTTCGGTCGTCGCCGAGCCGCTGGTGTTCGTCTTTTCCGACACAACTGGCGTCAGACTCTTTATCAATCCAGATTTATGGATGTTCTTTGAGCTGGAGGAGAAAACTCCCGGAAGTGGCATTTGGTGGGACCCTCGGCGAGGAGCCGACGTTCTAGCCCGGCGTGCCCTAGACGGGGGTCGTTTAGAGATCGTTGAAATCCGAACCGATTATTTGCTTAAATACCTGCAAGCCCGCCAGATGTCATTGCTTGTTGGTCACTATCGCCACCTGCACCTATTTGAGCCTTCTCACAGTATGATTGCCGCATTCGTGGAGGGAGATCTGACACTCGGCTCCGCAGGGCAAGGTGCCAAGGCAATCTTGCAGAACTGGGGCCTACGACAGGGCTTTGCGGGCGGGGCGGAATTTCTGCAACGCCGGTTACATTTGTGGTTTGAGATCAAACCGCCTGCAATCAATGTTGACGATCCTTGGGCCGAGGATCCGCCCTTCGATCCATATGCGTTCACTCTACCGACGCGCGCGGGTCTTGTTGCTCCCGCGCGTTGGAAGCACCTCCGCCGCCCGAGCGATGGAAAGATATTTGAAGGTACCACCTGCGATTTCATGGATCGCGTCTACTTCCGTCAGGAGGTATTAACGAAATACGAGGGCGCCTCCGGTTTCGACGTAAAGGATGATGGCTCTGTCTCCTGCCATTCCTACTGGGGACTTACCCGCAGTACATCGAGGATTGGCAATGAACTCCTCGCCACCGGCATCGGCGACTTTGCCGAAGGAGTACCCTTTGAGGAGTGGCCACACTGGAAGCAATATGCCGTTGAGCCGCCGAGCGCGGAGACGGTAAATTCTCTTGCACAAGAACCGACTATTCCAGAGTCTGTGAATTCCCTGGTGGCCGCACTCAACAATCTAAATACTGCTTTCGACGAACTGAGTACCTCCCTTGGCCTGGCGCTTTCAGATCCTCTGTGGCGGGGGTCGCTCGATAGCTTGGCTGCTCGGCAGTTAAAGTGGATCTATTCGGCTACCGCCGATGACGATGAATTTCTCAAGAGAGCAACACTCGCTTCGACGTTGTTACTCGATGGGCTATTGCCTTCGTCCATGCGAGCTTTACTTAATGCCGTGGACAAGAATCTCCACCAGAACTTCGAAAAGCCGCAGCAATCGCTCGGCTCCCGAAATCTCTTGCGACGAGTAACGCTCGTCGCATTATTAATGGAACGCCTTCAACCCGATTTGAAGGAACTCTCGCTCTTAGTGCAGCAGGCAGAGGGGAGGGGATCAAACGCCGCTCTCGATTTACAAGCTGAGCTAGAAGCGTCATATACGCAGGTACGGCAGGATTTTGCGCCGCTTGCTTTTCTCTATGACTTGCGAATACACGGTGGGCTTGCGCACCCACCCAGTAAGGAACAGGCGGCAGAGGCCGCTACTCAACTTGGTCTGCCCGCAGAGCGCTGGCATCGCACTGACTACCTCCATCTTCTGAAGCTCATCACAGACAGTGTGGACCGAATCAGTGGATACCTCGAATCTGCCACAGATGGCCGGCGTAACGAATGATCGTTTCTGGCGCTATGCCCGGAACAGAAAGGTATCAAGAAGCATGACTGACGTAGTAGACACGCTTGTCGAGCTGTCGAAAGTTCCTTTGCAAAAAGAAGCGTTTGACGCTTGGTTGGGGCCGGGCAGTGCCATTGAGTTTCTGCGACACAACAGTCGGCAAGACGAGTTCGTCGTCTATGCCAGCACTCAATTTACCTTCATTCACGCGATCGTAGTGCCCACATCCTCCCTGAATCCCCCAAACACTGAGGATCTCATGTCCTGGAACTGCAACGCCACGTCATCTTGGGGAATCACCGTCACTTTTTCAGAACCGCGTTCAGTTTCTATATCGCCACCGCTCGACCACACAGGTAGCGAGACTCTTAATAGTGGGGAGCAACTAGTGTTTGCGCGAGATTTTGAAGGCCGTCCCAGCAAAAAGGGCTATTACGAGATCCTTCAGAAATTTACCCATATTTTCGGTCTCCATTTCATGGAGGAACACAATGCATATTGCCGCCTCGACAAGCACGGAGACATTGAAAAGGTTATCCGCATCGTCGAGATCCAGGGAAAAGGAGACGAGTTCGGCGGAACGATCGTGACATTCGACCGTGCCCTTCTTGACGAATATCTCGTATTGACGGATTCTGCAATCATTCGGACCTTTGACTTTACGCGCTATAAGCGCGGTCAGTTTAGTGGATGGTCAGGGACACACTCAGCACAATACCGGCAGGATGGAGACGTTTATTATCGCTCGCACCTTGAGGCGGGATATGCGAGCTATATGCGTGGCTTTCAGATCGTGCGTTCGTTCACGACAAAAGAGTCTATTATCAGCGGCTTCGATCCTGCCGTGGAGGATAGACAATATGCTTCCTTCATTGCCTATGATTGGAAGAACAAACTTGTGAGAGAAATCTCATGCGCGCCAGGCCAAACAGCTAACTATTTTACGAAGTCAGATTTGCCGTTTGAGTTGAGCCCCGCCTTTTTCAAGCCTGAGGTGCTCTTAAAGTACAAGGCGGACTCGGACAAATATCGCCTGGATGATCGCAAAATATACTGCCGAGGCGCTTGGAGCCTTGAAACTTATGACATTAACGATGCAGGCCAGGTTCACACATACCTCGTGTACTTAAGGAACCTACCTTGCGAAGAACAGCTCTACTGGAGATCCTACAACGAGCGACCGAAAGCATCGATATCAAAGCGAGCAATGAAGACCGATTTTGAGGGGGACTGGTACCTGGAATACGACCCGCTGAGCAGTCTTAAGGAGAAAGTCAGTGAGTTGAATCGAGAGCAAGTGCCGTGGTGGACCCTGCGTTCCGAGGGCCTTCTGGATCGGCTCCACTACCCGGTCACCTCTTCACCCGACGAGTGGGCGAACGAGGTGCTACAGCTCGATCAATTGGTAGTGGAAGGCTTTGAAACCAAGTGGCTGCGAATCAAGGCACAGTCCCTCGGTCGCACACCGGACCCAGCCTTTGGTTCGTTGAAGCTCGTGGAGGAGTGCCTCGTTGCGCTTGGATTCGCGGAAGCCGATGCGCAGAGCACCGTGGCTCCCTTGAGGGCAGCGCATAATCTACGGTCTAAAGTAAAAGGGCACGCGTCGGGGCAGGAAGGGGCGGCAATGAAGAAGCAAATCCTCGCCCAGCACGGAAGCTATAAGAAGCATTTCCAAAATCTTTGTGAGAAGTGTGATGAATCGTTCAGGGCCATCGCCGAAGCGTTCAAGAATTGAATTAAGACGTAAGCCAGGCTACAGAACCCAGACCGAAGGGGCCGCTTTCAATCTTTCCAAAAGCGTTTGCAACCGGAATAGTTTGTGATTGGCCTAGGGTTCACGCAATGGTAGGCTGTGCACGTCTAATTTCCACAACCTGAGTGGGTTATGCCGAATATTCCGACCAGGCTCATTCTGTTCCTCAGCTCGTATGCTCCGTTATTTCTGATCACTACTGTCCGGCTAAATGTCGAAGAGAATCAGTTGGTTGACGTTTTCGGCGAATTCGG
>Ga0209221_1000084_pt1 | contig 55296 bp, 45 predicted proteins | sample BlaSpr_A8_Ref_O2_FD_187989 | JGI IMG/M metagenome (GOLD analysis project Ga0209221, IMG submission 187989) | Forest soil microbial communities from Thunder Bay, Ontario, Canada - Black Spruce, Ontario site 2_A8_Ref_O2 (SPAdes) (version 2) | ecosystem: Environmental > Terrestrial > Soil > Boreal...
CGGACGGCGCGGCTTTATGAATTGCTGACTGGGCGCACGGGGTTAACCGTTGCGGACTGCAACGCGATTCAGAACGATATCGTCAGCGTGCCGAACCGTTTGTTGGCTGGCACCCTGGTGGAAGCTGCGAAGGCGAAGCAGCCCGCGGATGCGCGGGCGCAGCGGTTAATCGCTGGGCTGGCTGGATGGGACGCGCGCGCTACAGCTGAATCTGTTGAGACTTCGTTTGTGGAATATGCGCGGCGGGCGTTGTTTGTGCGTTTGCTGCAGCCTTATTTGGGTGATGAGGTTACGAAGTACGAGTTGTGGGAGCCGCAGAGCGTTTACAACGACGTTTGGTGGCGCGACAAAGTATTTTTGGAGAATGTGTTGCGTGAGCGGCCGGCGGCTTGGCTGCCGAGCGGATTTGCGAACTACGATGAGTTGTTGATGGCGAGCGCAGACGATGCAGTGGCTGCTTTACAGAAGCAAACAGGCCAAGCGACGGAGTCCGAGTGGAATTGGGGGCGCTTGCATCCTCTGGATATGATTCATCCGCTGGGGCGTGCGGGATTACTGCACCGAATGTTGAGCATCGGGCCGTACGAGCAGGGCGGGACGATTGATACGGTGCGGGCGATGGGGGTGGGACATGGGCCGGCAATGCGTTTTGTGGCGGACTTGGCGAATTTCGATGGATCGCTGATGGAAATTCCCACTGGGGAGTCGGGGCAGTACGGCAGTCCTTACTATCGAGATCAGTTTACGGAGTGGTTTGCGGGGCGCGGAATCCCGGCGGCGTTTTCGATTGCGGCCGAAGATGCGGCGCGTGCGCATCGGCTGACGTTGTTGCCCGCCGATAGGAAATAGCGGGCCAGTTTCGGGTCGCGGCATTAATCAGACAATGACAGAAGCCAGGCAGTTCTAATGGAGCGTTTCCGCAAAGATACAAGCTTTTTTCTATCCTTTACGGCCTTACGGAATCGACGATGGAACTAATCTCCAAGGCTTTACTTCTCGGAGCCTTTGTCCTTGCTATGGTGCTGCTGTTCGGTCCATACGAGGCTTTCCTTGAAGGATTTATAGCGTTCCTCATCGTCGCGACTGTCGTCGTGGGTTTCTTGATGTATCCGCGCACGGAAGTGTTCTACGTACGGACCACCTTGCGATTAAATCGTCCAGATCGAAACCGAGCTTTAGAGCATGACCTCCTGGCCGTGAGAGTTGAACTTACGAGGTTATGGTTATTGTTCGTTCCTACATTTCTCGCCGTAGCTTCTCTGGTGTTTTTCGCAGCGGGCGGTTCGACGAAGTTTAGTTCCCTAAACTGGATTTTTTCGTCGCGGCTTGCGTTTATCGGCACTGCGCTTTGCATATATCCACCGTTGCTCGTTCTTGTCTTACTCTCGGCCTGGATTGGCGAGAGAAGAGTCATGAGAGACGCCGCAGCGTGCAGTGCAAGGTCTTTCACCCTTTCTCACTCGGCAAGCGGGCGAATCGTACGAGTGTCCTACCTGTTTATGGGAGAACACGATGAATATTACGCGGGGGAATGCCGATACTTTGGGTTGGTTCACCCGCATGAACTGGAGACTATCGTTTTTCACGATGTTAAGAGGCCGGAATTGAACAAAATCGCCATGGGTTTTTTATTCCATCGTCTGGTTATTTTGGGGCGCGGCGTTACTGATCTGGACGAGCAAACAGTCGCGACTCAAAGGGTCTTGGCGGCGACGACATCCTTGTCTTAGGGCCGGATTAGCCGGATTACCCGCGTTAGCGGACACTGGCCCAGAACCGATGGTAGTGCGGCATTGCTGCAATAAAATCATCGCGATAGAATCCAGCTCATGAGAATACGATTTGCCCTGGTCATCGTCGCGTTGCTGTTGTTGTCAGGCGCGAGCAGTGGTCAACAGGAATGTCACGATAGATACAAATCCGGCGAATATAAGGGGTTCCTGTCGTGCACCGCGTTTCAACTTGTCGTCCTTCAAGACCCTTTGAACGTCAGCGAAGCAAAGGGAGTAGTCATGCTACCCGCTAGCAAAGACCCAATTCCGAATGCGCTCGTTGAGTTTCGAGACGCAGAGGGACAAATCATAGCCACAAAAACTGATTCACGCGGGCGATTCCAGTTTCACCATCTTAAAGCAGGCACCTACAAGTTCAAGACCACGCTGTCTGGGTTTTCATCGGTAAGTGGCACGGTTGTTTTGGACAAAACGGTCAAGAGCCTCGATGTCATAAGTGTTGAAATGCCTGTCGGCGTGTGACGGTCATTCAGTAAGATCGGGATCACTCTGGATGAGTCGGATGAATCGAAACTGACCGCCAACGGATCGCGGGGTGGCATTGCTGCAATAAAATCATCGCGATAGAATCCGGTTGGCTGCTACAGTGGTGGCGGGGCATCTCAGAAAGATTCGGCTACCATCGGAAAGCGTGGCTTCAGGGGCTGAAGCCCCTTTGTTTGGGGCGCTTGACGGCGGGGCTGAAGCCCCGCCCTCCCAGCTCAGCCATTGATGAGTTGGGGTCGCGAGAATTTTTGAACATTTCAGCGCTTGCAGGGGCGCGGAACGAGGAAGCATGAGTCCAGTGCCGAATAAATCAGCTGTGCCGGTGGAAGCGCCGAAGCGGGGCGACTTCGAAAAATCGCTTACGCGGCTCGAGGAAGTGGTGAAACGCCTGGAGAGCGCGGATTTGTCGCTGGACGAAGCGATGCGGTTCTTTGAAGAGGGCGTAAAACTTTCGCGCGAGTGCCAGAAGCAGCTGGAAGAGGCGGAAGGGCGCGTCGAGATTTTGCTGAAGAAGGCGGATGGCAAGATTGTGGCGGAACCTTTTGATCCGGAAGATGAAAATAATTAGCTGTTGCCGATTGGTTTTTGCGTAGCGGTCGGTACACTTTCCACTTATCTGCACTGAGGCTATGACGATCCCCGATTTCTTCGAGCACGACAGAACAACGGTAGAAGCGGCGCTGCAGGAGCTGATGCCGCCGGAAGACGCGCTGCCGATTTCCATTCATAAGGCGATGCGCTACAGCGTGTTTGCGGGCGGGAAACGGATCCGGCCGATTTTGTGCATGGAAGCGGCGCGGATGTTTTCGGCTGACCAGGGCGGCGCGGTGCAGATCGGCTGCGCGCTGGAATTTATTCACACCTATTCGTTGATCCATGATGACCTGCCGGCGCTGGATAACGACGATCTGCGCCGCGGGAAGCCAACGAACCACAAAGTGTTCGGCGAAGCGATGGCGATTCTGGCGGGTGATGCGCTGCTGACGTTGGCGTTTCACGCTTTGGCGCTTGCTCCGGTGGAACCGCAGCGGCGGCTGACGATTCTGGCGATGATTGCAGAAGCTGCAGGGACGGATCGCGGAATGATTGGCGGGCAGGTGGCGGATTTGGAAGCGGAGGGGAAGGCTTCCGATAAGGGAATGCTGGAGTACATTCACCGGTCGAAGACGGCGGCTTTGATTCGCGCGTCCATTGTGGCGGGAGCGATTGCAGGCGGCGCGGATCGCGGGGACATCACGCGGCTGCTGGCGTTTGGGGAACATATCGGATGGGCGTTTCAGGTGGTGGACGACATTTTGGATGTGGAGGAATCGTCGGCGGCGCTGGGGAAGACCGCGGGGAAGGATCAGGCGCAGAAGAAGGCGACTTATCCGGCATTGCATGGGCTGGAGGTGTCGCGGGATATTGCGGCGGATTTGGAGGCGAAGGCTTTGAAGGAATTGGAATTTTATGGGGAGCGGGGGGGAAGGTTGCGGTTGTTGGCGCAGTTCCTGGTGGCGCGGCGGGCTTGAAGTCGGAGCGCAGCGGGCGCAGAGAAAGGCGAGAACATTAACACAGAGGACACAGAGAAAATCGGAGAACACAGAGACAACCGCTTGTACGGCCGCAGTTCTGTTTACGCATGAAACCGAAAAACACTTCTGAGATGGTTCCTTCCGGCAAGAGCAATCCAAACAACAAACCAGGGAAAATGCGGCTGGACGTTTTGATTGTTGAGCGCGGGCTGGTGCCTTCGCGGGAGCGGGCGCAGGCTATTTTGCTGGCGGGGAATGTGCTGGTGAATGGGCAGAAGATGGAGAAGCCCGGGTCGCAGGTGGCTGCGGATGCGCGGGTGGAAATTATTGGCGAGGCGCTGCGTTATGCGAGTCGGGGCGGATTGAAGCTGGAGGGAGCGCTGGAGGATTTTGCGATTTCGCCAGGCGGCCGAGTTTGCCTGGATGTGGGGAGCTCGACGGGCGGGTTTACGGATTGCTTGCTGCAGCGCGGGGCTGCACGGGTGTTTGCGGTGGACGTTACCGTGGATCAGCTGGATTGGAAATTGCGGCAGGATCCGCGGGTGACGACTGTCGAACGCAATGCGCGTTATCTGCGAGCTGAGGATATTCCGGAGCCTCCGGCGCTGCTGACGATGGACCTGTCGTTTATTTCTGTGGCGAAAGTTTTGCCGGCCGTGGTGCCCGTTGCGGCGCCCGGCGCGGAGTTTTTGATATTGATCAAGCCGCAATTTGAGCTGGAGAAAAGTGAAATCGGCAAGGGCGGGATTGTGCGGGACGCGGCGCTGCATCAGAAAGCGATCGATCGCGTGCAGGCTGCCGCTGCGGAGTGCGGCTTGTTGGTTCACGGAGTGCGGCCGAGCCACTTGCAGGGCACGGAAGGCAACCAGGAGTTTTTTCTCCACGCGCGTGCTCGCGGGTAGAGTAGAATTCTGCCTCTTATTATGATTCGCGCCGCGGGCATTATCTGCAAACCAATCCCTGAAATGGTGACGGCCGTGGTGCCGGAATTGCGGCGCTGGCTGGAGACGCGCAAGGTCGAAGTGTTTGTGGACCCGCGCACGCGCACGACGCTTGATCCCAACGGCCCGGCGATGACGCGGGAAGAAATGGCAGCGAAAGTTGATTTAGTGATCGTGCTGGGCGGGGACGGTACTTTGCTCGCGGCGGCGCGGGCGCTGGGCGGGCACGAGGTTCCGATTCTGGCGGTGAATCTAGGTGGCTTGGGATTTTTGACTAGCGTGACGCTCGAGGAACTTTATCCAGTGCTGGAAACGATTTTGGCGGGCGCGCACCTAACCAGCGAACGGATGATGCTGGAAGCAGAAATCGTGCACAGCAACAAGCCGGCCGAGCGGTTGACGGCTTTGAATGACGCGGTGGCGAATAAGGCGGCGCTGGCGCGCATGCTCGATTTTGACGTGCATGTGGATCATCACCACGTGGGGCGTTATCGCGCGGATGGATTGATTGTGGCGACGCCAACAGGTTCGACGGCATATTCGCTGGCGGCGGGCGGGCCGATCATTCATCCGGACCTGGATGCGTTTGTGATCACGCCGATTTGCCCGCATATGCTGACGAATAGGCCGCTGGTGGTGCCGGATACCGCGCGTGTGGAATTGGATTTTTCGGCGTCGGGCGAGCCGGTGTATCTGACGCTGGACGGACAGATTGGATTTCAGCTGCAGCCGCAAGATCGCGTGGTGATCACCAAGGCTGCGACGAAAGTGCAAGTGGTGAGCCCGCCTCGCAAGACGTACTACGAAATTCTGCGCAGCAAATTGCGGTGGGGAGAGCGCTGAGCAGCAGGAGTTTCTTCCGCGGAGGAAAAAACATGCGATTGATGGGATATTTTATGCTGGCGGGATTGGTGTGCGCGTGCGTCGGGGCGCCGGAATTGCCTGCGCAGTCTGCGCCAGCCGCACGGGAACAAGCGGCGGCGGCGCAAGAGGCCGCAGACGACGCGAGGGTGCCCCCGCGCCGAGTTGCCGTGGCGGATTATCCGATTCAGGAGGGTTACATCGATTCGCACGGGGTGTTGATTTATTACAAGACGATCGGGCGGGGCGCGCCGATTGTGATTGTGCACGGCGGGCCGGGCGGTTCGCACGATTACTTTCTGCCCTATCTCTTGCCGCTGGCGCGGCAGAACCGGCTGATTTTTGTTGACGAGCGAGGTTCGGGGCGTTCGCAGAAGCTGGACGATCCCGCCGGATATACCGTGGAAAATATGGTGGAGGATGTGGAGGCGGTGCGGCAGGGGCTGGTGCTGGGGAAAATCACTTTGCTGGGACATTCGTATGGCGGCGTGCTGGCGGAGGCGTATGCACTGAAATATCAAAATAATTTGAGCCATTTGATTTTGTGCAGCACATTTGCGAGTACTGCGGAGATGAATCAGGTGTTGGCGCGGGTAAAAGCGGCGGCGCCGGCTGACGTGCGCGAAGAAATCGATCGCGACGAGAAAGCGGGGCTGTACGGACACGGTGCCGAATACGAGAAAAACCGTTACACGAACGAGTACATGATTGCGGCCTGGGGCGGGGCTTATTTTCCTTACCTTTATCACAATCATCCGGACCCGAATTACGATCCGACGGTAACCGGCAACACTGCGTGGGATTTGTATCGCGAGATGTGGGGGTCGCACGGCGAATTCGTGATTGATGGGAATTTGAAATCGGTGGAGTACGTGGAACGGCTGCACACGATTCATGTCCCTACTTTGATCATTGCTGGGGATCACGACGAGTGCGATCCGGCGCTATCGCAGGAAATGCACGAAAAGATCGCGGATTCGCAGATTGTGATTTTGCCGAAGAGCGGGCATATGACGTTTGTGGATCAGCAGGGGATGTTCAATGATTCGGTGAATACATTTGTGCATTTGACGAAGGCGAAGACGCCGATGGCTTCGACGAAGGTGAATTAGGGCAGAGCTACTTCACTTTTAGGACCAGCAGGGTGCGGTCGTCGAAGGGGTGCGCGCCTCCGGAGAAGGCGTCAACTTCTTCGAGGATGCGGTCGGCGATGGCGTCGGAGTTGAGTTGGTGATTTGCGGTGATCAGATCGGCCAGGCGCGTGTGGCCGAAGAATTCTCCGGCGGGATTTTGGGTGTCGCCGATGCCGTCGGAGTGAAATACCACGATGTCGCCCTCGTTCAAGATGTAACTGCGCTGATCGTAAGTGGATTCCTCAAACATTCCCAACGGAAATCCAGCGAGCATGATTCGTTCACAGCGGCCGCCGTGATAGAGGAACGGCTCTTCTTGTCCGGCATTGGCAATCCGCAATTTGTGGCGGCCGCGGTGCCAGGTGGCGAAGCACAGCGTCATGAAGCGGCCTTCGATACGTCGCTCGCCAAGAAAGCCGTTGATCGCACGGAGCATTTCCGCCGGGCGATGCTTTTGCGGGCCCAAGCTGCGCAGCGTGCCGATCGCGACTGCGCCGTAAAGAGCTGCGGCACTTCCCTTCCCGCTGACGTCTCCCATGGCGATGGCTAATTCCTGCGGACCGTAGCGGAGAAAATCGTAGAGGTCGCCGCTTAATTCGCGGGAAGAAACTACGCGCGCGGCAATTTCCAGGCCGAATTCCGGGCCCGGCAGGCGCGGCAGCAGAGCGCCTTGGATGCGGCGGGCAGCGCTGAGGTCGCGCTCCATGCGCGCTTCGTCGCGGGCGAGTTGCTCGTAGAGGCGCGCGTTTTCGATGGAGACGGCGAGATGCGCGGCGAGGATCGAGAGCGCTTGCACATGATCCGGAGTGAAATAATTCAGCTGCGGGCTTTCCAGGTCCATCACGCCAATGACGCGATCCTTGTTGAGCATGGGAACGGCCAGCTCGGAGCGCGTTTCGGGATTGATGAGCAGATAGCGCGGGTCGAGAGTGACGTCTGGCACGACGACGGCGCGTTTCAGGGATGCAGCGGCGCCGACAATGCCTTCATGCCCGGGAACGGCAAATTTTTCCTGAACGCGCTGGCCGAATTTCACGGTGACGCGGTGGCGGAAGACGTTGTCGGCCTCGTCGTAGAGCAGGATGCTGAAAATCTGGTAATTGATCAGGCGTTTGGTGAGCTCGGCGGCACGGCGAAGGACTTCTTCGACCGAGAGCGAAGAGTTGGCTTCGCGACCGACTTCGTTGAGCAGAAGCAAAGTTTCGGACTGGCTGCGCTCGTGTTCGTAGAGCTTGGCGTTTTCGATGGCGGTGCCGATGCGCGAGGCGACCAGAGTCAGGATCGTTTGCTGATAGGGAGTGAAATAATCGAGCTCGTTGCTTTCGATGTCCAGCACGCCGATAACGCGGCCGCGAACGATCAGCGGGACGGCAAGTTCGGAGCGAACGGCATCGAGCGCGTTGAGGTAGCGCGGGTCCGCGCGCACGTCGCCGACGCGAATGGCCTGGCCGGTGGCGGCCACGGCACCGATGATGCCCTCACCCATGGGGATGCGCCAGTGGTCCACAACTTCAGCGCGGTGACCGATGGCAAAACGGAAGTACATCTGGTCGGTGGTTTCGTCGGGCAGGAGGACCGCGAAAATTTCGTAATCAACCAGACGCTTGATTAGCTTGGCGGCGTTGGGCAGAACTTCGTCGAGATTGAGCGACGCGTTAATTTCCTGGCTTAGTTCAGCCAGGATTTTGAGCGCGTCGGCGGGGACGTCGATTTTGGGATTTAGTTTTGTCGCGTCCATTTGACGATGTCTCGGAACTCCCCGGCCCCCGCCGGAGAAATGCGCGCTGCCGCAGCCAGCATTTTGACGATGCCGCAAACAGCGGGCGCTAAATCCGTTTCATTATAGCAGGCACCTGAGCGAGGCTTGCCGCCGAGATGAGCCTGCTGCGAAATTTTCAATATTTGTCGCCGGAAGGGCCGGCGGGAGAGACGTCGGGCGTGGCGGACGATTTCCCCAAGCGAAACTGCTCGATGATTTTGACGCCGGCACTGGCGCCGATGCGCGTGGCGCCGGCTGCGACCATGTTTTGCAGGTCTTCGAGCGTGCGGACGCCTCCGGCGGCTTTGATGCCGGTGCTGGGGCCGATGGTTTCGCGGATCAGGCGGACATCTTCAGGCGTGGCGCCGGCGGTGCTGAAGCCGGTGGAGGTTTTGACGAAGTCCGCACCGGCATTTTTGGCGGCAAGCGAGGCCTGGATTTTTTCCTCGCGGGTGAGCAGGCAAGTTTCGATGATGACTTTGCAGAGGGCTTTGCCGTGATGGCTGGCGACCACGACACCATGGATATCGGCCTCGACGGCACCGAGGCGGCCGGATTTCAGCGCGCCGATGTTGATGACCATGTCGATTTCCTGGGCGCCGCGCTCGATGGATTTCTGCGCTTCGAAAACTTTTACTTCGGGCAGGGTGGCGCCCAGCGGGAATCCGACAACGGTGCAAACCTTTACGTTGCTGCCGCGAAGGATTTCTGCGGCCTGCACGACGTTCCAAGGATTCACGCAGACGGAGGCGAAATGGTATTGGAGGGCTTCGGCGCAGAGCTTAGCGATTTCGTTTTGCGTGGCGTCTGGTTTAAGAAGGGTGTGGTCAATCAGGCGCGCGATTTCGGATTCTGTGGGCGGCATCGTCATTCGGTTATTCCGGCGGAAGAGTGAGGATGCAGACGTCTTTCAGATTGCGATAACGCTCGGCGTAGTCGAGGCCGTAGCCGACGACGAAATCGTTGGGGATCTGAAAACCGATGTAATCGGCTTTGACTTGCTTGATGCGGCGCGAGGGTTTATCGAGGAGCGCGGCGATGCGCAAGGATTTGGGCTTGCGCTGTTCGAGCACGCGCAGCAGGTAAGTCAGGGTGATGCCGGTGTCGAGGATGTCTTCGACCACGATCACGTTCAGGCCTTCGATGCTGCTATCGAGATCTTTCAGCAGGCGGACCTGGCCGGAACTTTCTTTATTTTTTCCGTAGCTGGAGACGGCGATGAAATCTATGGAGGTTTCGAGATTGATTTCGCGGACCAGGTCGGAGAGGAAGATGCAGGCGCCTTTCAGGACGCCGATCAGATGGACGCGCTCGCCGGCGTAATCCTTGGTGATCTGGTGCGCCACTTCCCGGACGCGTTTCTGGATGGCCGCGCGCCGAAGCAATACTTTTAGTTTTTCCTTGCCGGCAACCACTGGCACTTTTCCGCGCTCCCGTGAAAGCGCGGCTACTCTATCGTACGGGCTGGCGGTTGACAAGGAGACCACCGGCGAGAGACGGGCACGCAGTGCCAAAACGGAAAATTGGCCGCAAGAGCCTGCGCTTCTGGAGGTAATATGTTCCTTCCAACATAGTGCTGATTCTCAGCCGGAGAAAGACAAAATAATCCAGATGAATGGCGATAGCGGTCCTGAAGCTCTTCATCGCGAAGCATCACAACTGGAGCGTAGTTCTCCCGTCCCACCGTTGTTCCGTCTGCCTATCACGTTGTGGATGGCCGCCGTTCTTCTGATTTTTATCGGCATCCGGATTCTAGGCTCGAACGCCGCAATGGTTCTCATGTCCAAATGAGCCACCGTTAGCCCATGTGGTGGCCCGCAATCAAAGCCGTATTCGCCCTGTTCGCGCAGAGTGTGGCTGGCGCCGGGTGCGGAGCTTGGATTACGTCCGCACTTCCCCGAAGTTCGAAAGGCGTGGAGCGCGCGGGAATCGCTCTGCTTGGCGGATTGGGATTATTTTCTCTCGGACTTTTTCTAATCGGCCAAATCTCTTTTACTCGTACGACAATTGTGGTGAGCCTCGTTGCCGCAGTGCTACTGGCGCTGCGGCCACTTTGGCGGGCCGCGCGCGATCTGACTTCGATTCCCAAGGCAAATAGCAAGGAAGTCCTGCTTCCCGGGCTGGTGGTGTTTCTGGTCCTGACGATCACCGCAATTGCCGGAACATCGGAAATCACCGGAGACTGGGAGCGGGACACCGTTGCGTACCATCTCCTGGGCCCGAAAGTTTGATTGCGAGAAGGTGTGATTCGGCCCGTTCCGGATAACAGCCTCACGGCATTGCCTCAGATTCCCGAGACTCTTTTTGCAGTGCTGATGACCATGGGAGGAGATCGAGCGCCGGATTTTTCCAGCTGGCTAATGTTTGGGCTGCTCCTGCTCGTGTCTTCGGGATTAGGAATGCGACTGGGCCTCAGCCCGGGCCAAGGATGGTGGGTTGCGGCGATAGTCGCCACTATGCCGGCCGTTTACGTGGGATCGCACGCGTGTTTCGTTGACGGTCGATACGCGGCATTTGTGCTGGCGGCCGCACGAATCGGATTTGACGCCGAGCGCTGGCAAGAATGGGCAGCCTTTGGGATGTTTTGTGGCCTGGCTATGGGAACAAAATATACCGGCTTGCTGGCGTTTTTCGCGCTTGCCGCTTGCGGCGTAGTTATTTTGGCCGCAACACGGCATGGGGATCGGCCTGGATCCGCAAGGAAATTCGGTTTGGCGATCGCGATTTCCTGCGCGGTCGCGTCGCCATTTTATATCCGCAATTGGATTATCCTCGGTTGTCCGATTTACCCTCCTCCACCCGGCTACGCGCGGTTTTGCGCTCCCAAGTATCTTTCCCGTGAGGCAATGGAACAATTTCATGAATATATCCGGCGGAGGGGCGTGGGGCTGGGGCGTGGAGTGTCTGCCTTCCTCAAACTGCCCTTCAATTTGACGTATCACACAGCAAATTTTAATGGGGCAGGGGGAATCGGACTTTGTCCACTAGGGTTGGCTCCCTTTGGAATTGTTGCGTTGCGCCGGAACAACTTCGCTCGACTCTTGATCCTGCTTGCGTTTCTTTTGCTTTTTCTGTGGTATCTGACAGAACAGGAGTCCCGCTTCCTCATACATGTGTACGTGATCGGAGCTGTTTTCTCGGTTGCCGGATGGAATTAAGCTGTCGCGAACGGCGGCAAACTCGCGCGAGTATTGGCGGCTGTGCTGGTGGGTATTTCGATTTCGCACGGTCTGTTTATGATCGGCCGAATGCAAACCGACGACCTTAGGGCGGCGATCTCTCCCCGATATGCCGCAATGAAGAGGCAGCGGGACATTCCTTACCTGGCTCGTTTTGAGTACTTGAATTCAGAGCCTTCGGTCCGGGAGGTCCTTATTCTAGACCGAAGCGTTCCCGCCTACTATTCCAACAAGGCTTACATCAAGCCCGCGGGACAATGGGGCGAACGGAGCGTGCCGGGCGCGTCAACCAGCCTGGACGCGCTGCAGAAAGCCCGGCAGTTGGGTGTAACGCATGTTTTGGACGTAGTGTCGTCCGTTTCCGACTTTCAAGTAAAAAGCCCGCCGACGGGTCTGACGCTGGTTTTTCAATCGGCGGAGCAGCGTGTTTACCGTGTGAATTAGGGTGCAGCGACAACAGTATGGAGAAGTTTTGTACGCCCACGAAATTCCTTCAGCGCAGGTAGCCCCAAGTGTGGAGGCGGTCGCTGTCTTCTACCCAGCGGTCGCCGATGTCGGTGCGGTAGTACATGTTGGGGATGAGGACATTTTTAATGCGCGAGTACACCTGGGTTTGGGCTTGCTTCATGGTTTGGCCTAGCCCTACAACTACGAGGATTACGCCTGAGGTGCCGGCAACGAGCCACTGGCCGTTCACTTGTTTTACATCTTCGATGTGCATTTCGTCGGTGGGTGGCTTTTTGAAAACGATTACGGCATTTTTGGAAAAAGAGTCGAAGGTTTCATCATCGTCGAAGGGAAACGGTGGGACGACGATGCGCACGCCAATTTGGAATCCGCTGCGGACTTTTAGTTTCGGATCGCTGCCGCTCGCGAGATCCCAGAAGAATTGGCCGATGGGAGTGATCATTCCGGCCTGCTGAATCATGATGGTGGGATAGCCGAAGCGCGAAGTGAATTCCAGCGGATAGATGCCGTGATGATTCACGATGCAATTCAAATCCATGTATCCGATGTAACCTTCTTCCCTGAGCTTGTTTTCCATTTTCAGCAGCGTCTGGTCGAAAAGATGATTCGCCTCGCTCCAGAACATGGTGGTGCCCATTTCGCCCGTGGGCGGACCGTTCTCACCGGGGAAGAGCTTTTTGTGCTCGAAATTTATATTTATGGGGTAGATGAAGTCTTTTCCGTTGAAGAATGCGCCGACGGCCACTTCGACGCCGGTGACGCGGCGCTGCAACTGGAACACTTTAATTTCGTCGGAAAGCGCCTTTTTGTAGGCCTCAAGCACGTGGATTACGTCCTTGCCATCGTCTTCTTCGCCGACGAAGAGGCGGCGTTTGACGTTTTGCGCTTCGCCGCTGGGTTTAATGACGTAGCGGCCGGGATTTTGCTCCACGTGCTCGATGGCGTCGTCGAAGGAGGAGAATTCTCCATAAGGAATGATGCTGACGCCGGCGTTCTTGAGCTCTTCCTGGCCGAACGAGCGGTCGTCTTCCAAGCGGTCGGTGTAGGGCGTGCCGCCAATTACCTTCTTCCCTGCCGCGCGCAGATTTTTGGCTTTTTCGCCCTGGCCGAGGGTGTCGTCGAAAATGAGAATGTCCGCCCAGTCGGCGTCCTTCTCCCAGTCTTTTGATTTGGCGACGAAGCCGTCGGCGATGTCGCGTTCCTTTTTGTCTTGGATGTAGTAACGGACTTCGTGGCCTTCTTTGGAAACTTGCCAGGCGATGTCACTGATGAGGCCGGTGAGCGAGACAAAAAGGAAATTCCGTTTTTCCATCCGATATTTTCTCCTCGAGTTCGGGCGGAGCGCTCATTCGCGAGTGTCCGTACGCCTGAGCATACTATTAGCGGAGTGTTACGGGTGCGTGAACGGTGGTATTTGTGCACGGGTGTGACGAGTGCGCGAGTGGCGGGTTCAGGAAACCGGCTGGGTTCAGTCCTAAACTTGTTCGGGTTTTGACCGATGATTCATTATGGAGCCGTCCTATGTCTGTGCTCGCAGACCTTGAAATTTATCGCGCTGTTCTGGAGCACATGCAGACCGGCATATACATGGTGGATTGCGGCCAGAAGATTCAGTTCTGGAACGATGGCGCGGAGAACATTACGGGGCATCTGCGGCAAGAGGTGGTTGGACATTTTTGCCGGGATTTATTTCCTACGCAGAAGGAAGGCGGCAAAAACGGAGTTTGCGGCCTGGGCGGCGCCTTGGTGAGCGTACTGCGGGATGGCAGGCCGGCGATGGCGGAAGTTACCTTGCGGCATAAAGCCGGACATCAGGTGACGGTGCGGGTGCGAGCGATGCCGATACGGAACCAAGCCGGTAATGTGATCGGAGCCGCCGAGTCCATGGACGCCGATCCCTGGGCATTCTATGCGGACCGGCGGCACCGAAAGCTTTCCTCGTACGGCTGCCTGGACGAAGCGACGGGCGTACTCAGCGCGGGTTACATCCACACGCATTTGCGCGAGAGCTTGACGACTTATGCCGAGCACCGCATGCCATGCAGTATTTTGTGCGTTCAGGTGCATGCTATGGAACGCTTCGGGGCGGCGTACGGAATCGCTGCGGTGACGGCGGCGCTGCGCGCGGTGGCGCAAACGGTGGAGAGCAGTCTGCGCCCGGCAGATTTCGTGGGGCATGCCGGCGGAAACATGTTTTTGGCGGTGCTGACGGAATATACGGGGCCTGACCTGAACAAAACCGCGGAACGCCTGAGAAATACCGTGAACAATATGAAGATCGCCTGGTGGGGCGATGAATTGCCGGTGACGGCTTCGTTCGGCGGAGCCACGGTCGTGAGCGGCGACACTGAGAAATCGCTGCTGGATCGGGCGGAAAACGCGCTGGCGAAAAGCGTTGCGGCTGGCGGGGATCGCGTGACGATCTCGAATTAATGGAACGCGAATCAGCAGGGACCGAAGAGAGGCCGGGCGTGCGATGTTCATAATCATTGGAATCGTGGTGGTGTTCGGCGCGGTGGTGGCCGGCTATCTGATGGAGCACGGCAACCTGCGGGTATTGATGCAGCCTGCCGAGCTGATCACCATCGGCGGCGCGGCGATCGGCACGATACTGATCGCCAATCCACTGCATATTTTGAAGAAGATCGGCAAGGGAGTCGCCGGAGCGTTCGGCAGCTCGCAATACAGCAAACAGAAATATATGGATACGCTGAAGATGATGTACGAGCTTTTCACACGCGCGCGGCGCGACGGATTGATGGCGCTGGAAACCGACAGCGACAATCCGGAGGGGAGCACGATCTTTTCGAAATATCCGAAATTCCTGGCGGACCGCTACGCGCTGGCTTTTGTGTGCGATTCGATTCGCATGGCATCGAGCGGCGGAATCGAGCCGTTTGATGCCGACCAGATGATCGAGAACGACATGGAAGTGAATCACCAGGAGGCTTGGACTCCGATTGTGTCGCTTTCCTCGGTGGCTGATTCCCTGCCGGGCCTGGGGATCGTGGCGGCGGTGCTGGGCGTGGTTATTGCGATGGGATCGTTGGGCGGGCCGCCGGAAGAAATCGGCAAAAAAGTTGCGGCTGCACTGGTGGGGACGTTCCTGGGAATTTTGTTGTGTTACGGATGGGTGGGACCTTTGGCGGCGAACATGTCCAAGGCTGTTGATGATGAACACGCGTACTACCAGGTGCTGCGGGTGATGATTGTGGCGTTCTTGAAGGGCACGGCGCCGAGCCGGGCGGTGGAAATCGGACGGCGCGCGATTCCTGGGCGCGTGCGGCCGGGATTTCAGGAAGCGGAAATGTATATCAAGGATAAGAACAGCGCGCCGGTGGCTGTGGCTGCGTAACATTTTTGTGCTGACAAGGATGGTTTCATTCCCACGTGCCGGCTAAGGCGCCCATCATCGTTATCCGAAGGAAACGCGTCCTTGGCGGGACGCACGGCGGGGCGTGGAAAGTTGCTTACGCGGATTTTGTCACAGCGATGATGGCGCTGTTTATTGTGTTGTGGCTGACGAATGCGAGCAAACCGATACGCGAAGCGGTGGCGGGATATTTCAAAGATCCTCTGGGCACGTCCACGAAAGTGGGGAGCAGCATGGCGGGGATGGGCGACAATTTTATCGTGAACAAAGAGAATATGGATTTGTTGAAGCCGCAGCTGGAGAAGGCGATCCGGGAAGTGCCGAACTTCGATAAGTTGAAAGACCATATTGAGATGACGATTACCAATGAGGGGTTGCGAATCGAGCTGATGGAGTCGGCCAAGGGAACTTTTTATGATATCGGCAGCCCGAATTTGAATACTGATGGGCGGGATATCGTGGTGGTGCTGGCCCAGGAATTAGGGAAACTTCCTAACCGGCTGGCGATTGAGGGGCACACGGACGCGAAATCGTATTCCGACAGGCGCAATTATAGTAACTGGGAACTTTCGGCGGATCGGGCTAATGCGGCGCGAAGATTGATGCAGATGAACGGAGTTGGAGAAAATCAAGCGACCCAAGTGCGCAGATTCGCAGACCAGCGATTGCGAAAGGCTGCCGCGCCGATGGATCCTTCGAACCGTCGGATTTCGGTGATCGTGCAGTATATGGTTAAGCCGGAAGAGGAAGCTGCTGGTGGGGCGGACGCCGCGCCGGTTGCGCCTGGGACGAATGTGAGCGAGTCTAAACCTGCTGCCCCGGCGCGTTGAGCGCTTTCCGTTGTGCGTAGTCGTCATTTATTGGGCGCGCGATTTCGCGTACGTTAGGTGTGGGGGCGCGCGCGGATGAGTGAGGTTCGAATGGCTGAGCCCTGGTTGCGTGGGACGCTGACGGATGTTGCCGCGGTGCCTCGCGCGGTGTTGCACGCGCTGGAGCTGGCGCGGGAGGATTTGACGCACTGGTGCGGACAATTGAGCGACGCGGAATTGAATTCCCGGCCACAGGGGATTGCGCCGGTGGCGTTTCATATTCGGCATATTGCGCGGAGCATTGATCGGCTGCTGAGTTATGCGGAAGGAAAGCGGCTTGATGATTCGCAAATCGCGTTGCTGAAGACCGAGCTAGATGCCGGTGCGACGCGCGCCGAGCTGTTTGCGGAATTGGAAGCGGCGCTGGCGCGAGGCGCGGCGCGCGTCCGGCAATTTGATGCGAATCGTTTGGAGGATCCGAGGCCTGTAGGCGTGAAGTTACTGCCGACGACTGTGGGTGGGTTGCTGGTACATGTGGCGGATCACACGCAGCGGCACCTGGGGCAGGCCATTACGACGGCGAAGATGGTTGCAGCCAAACGCGGGTGAGTGGGAGCTGCGGACGCTGGCCGGGCGTAGGACGTGAACCCCGCGGACTGGGGCGTTTTCAGACATGATCGGAAAACATGGCTTCAGGGGCTAAAGCCCTACTCGGTGCGGAGCGTGATGGCGGGGCTGAAGCCCCGCCCTTCCGGCTGCTGATTCCGAAACGGATTCTGTTTGTGGCGAGGTCGAAGAAGAAAGGGGCGGGCTCTCGATGAGCTCGCCCCTTTTGTTTGCCCGCTCCGCCTTTTGTGCGAGCCGCGCTTAGTCGGCTGAAGCCGCCTGGCGCATTTCTTTTTTCTGCTGCGTGGGCAGATGCAGCGGCTTCGCTTCCTGGAATTGCGCGGCTTCGGTGGAACCTGCGAGCGCGGTGGTGGAAGCGGTACCGCTGGTGATTGCCTGCTGCACCGTGTCGAAGTAGCCGGTGCCGACGAAGCGCTGGTGCTTCACGGCTTCGTATCCGAACGCCTGCTCGCTGGCGAATTCTTTTTCCTGCAGGCGGCAATAGGCAGACATGCCGTCCTGTTTGTAATTGCGCGCGAGCTCGAACATGGAAAGGTTCAGGGCGTGGAATCCCGCGAGAGTGATGAACTGGAATTTGTAACCCATGGCGCCGAGTTCGCGCTGGAATTTCGCGATGGTGTTGTCGTCGAGATTTTTCCGCCAGTTGAAGGATGGCGAGCAATTGTAGGCCAGCATCTTGTTGGGATACTTGGCGTGAATTGCTTCCGCGAACTGGCGCGCTTCGCCGAGATGCGGCTTCGATGTTTCGCACCAGATCAGATCGGCATAGGGCGCGTAGGCCAGGCCGCGGGCGATTGCGGAGCGCAGGCCGCCGCGAATCTTAAAGAAGCCTTCAGGAGTGCGTTCGCCGGTGAGGAATTCGCGGTCGCGCGGGTCAATGTCGCTAGTGATCAAGTGCGCGCTGTCCGCATCAGTGCGCGCCATGATCAACGTGGGAACGCCCATCACGTCAGCAGCCAGGCGGGCGGCGACGAGTTTCTGAATGGCTTCGACCGTGGGCACCAGAACTTTTCCGCCGAGGTGGCCGCACTTTTTCGCCGAGGACAATTGATCTTCGAAGTGCACGCAGGCGGCGCCGGCTTCGATCATGGCCTTCATCAGTTCGAAGGCGTTCAAGTTGCCCCCGAATCCGGCTTCGGCATCGGCGACGATTGGCGCGAACCAATGAACTCCGTTCTTGCCTTCAGCGTGATGGATTTGGTCGGCGCGCGCGAGAGCTTGGTTCAACTTGCGCACTACGTTGGGGACGCTGTCGGCGGGATAAAGGCTCTGATCGGGATACATTTGTCCGGCATCGTTGGCGTCGGCGGCGACTTGCCAGCCGCTTAGATAGATGGCTTGTAGGCCAGCGGCGACTTGCTGCACGGCTTGATTGCCGGTGAGGGCGCCCAACGCGTTCAGGTAAAGATCGTCTTGCAGCAACTGCCAGAGGCGCTCGGCGCCCATGCGCGCGAGAGTGTGCTCGATGTGCACGGAGCCGCGCAGTTGTTCGACGTCTTTCTGGGAGTAGGGGCGGGTGACGCCTTCCCAGCGCAGATCTGTCTTCCAGTGATGCTCCAGGTTGCGATGACTGCCGTTGCCGTTGGTGGTCATGAGTTTCGTCCTCTTGGATGTCGAAAGATGGTGGGGCCTGGGTTTCTTTCCGTCGAATAACTGAGCTGGGACTTGGGGGCCGGAGCAGCCAGGCAGGAACTGAGCGGCGGGACAAATCGCTCGCGGTCCGTGAACTACTGGCGACTGGGTGCAGTGTGAGGGAAGGAAGGCAATCAGTCAAACTGATTGTCGTTATCATCTTGATAGAATATGATTATCAGGTAGTTTCCAACGGCGGTACCAAATTGCGTGGTACTACCTCTCGGCTGGTGCTTCCCTGCTGTTGCGCGGCATAGCGAGGTAATGTGCAAATTGATCAGATCGAGACTTTTTTGGCAGTGCTGACATATGGCGGCTTTCATCGCGCGGCTGCGGCGCTGAATATCAGCCAGCCTGCTGTAAGCGCGCGGGTGCGGGCGCTGGAGGACGGCCTAGGCGTGAAGCTATTCGCGCGCGTGCGCGGAAATCTCTCGGTTTCGCCGGCAGGTAAGGCGCTGCGCCCTCACGCCGAGCAACTGCTGCGCGATGTGACGAGGGCGCGGCAGGCGGTTCACGAGCTGCAGCCGACCGCCGGCGGCAGCTTGAGCGTCGCTGCAGCGCTTTCCGTGTGCACTTATTTCTTACCGGACGTGATGAAGGATTACCAGGCGGCGAATCCCAAGGTGCTGGTGAATCTTCGTTCCGGGACTTCCGCGCAGGTATTGAAAATGGTGCTGGACGGCGAGGCGGAGATCGGCGTGGCGCGCTCCTTGAACCATCCTGAAGTGGAGACGATGACCCTGCGCGACGATCCGCTGATTTTGGTGGGGCATCCGAATCATCCCGCAGCGCGGAAACGGCGCGTGCGGCTGGAGGACGTGGAAGCGATGCCGCTGATTTTTTTCGATCGTGGGTCGAGCGACTGGACTTTGAGCCAGGGATTATTTCGGCGTGCGGGACAGCTGCCGAATACCGTGCTGGAGGTGGAGACGATTGAGGCGGCCAAGCGGATGGTGGAGCGGAAATTGGGGCTGAGCTTTTTGCCTTTGATCGCGGTGACGCACGAATTGCGCAAGGGCAAATTAGTGGCGATTGAAATTTTGAATGAGGAGCCGCTGCGGCGCAATCTGGATGTGATTTACCCGCGGCATCGGGCGCTTACGCGGGACGCGCAGGCTTTGTTGCAGCTTCTGCAGACTGCGGCGAATGCGGAGGAGCGTGGGCGGAAGGCGCGGAAGCGGAAACGTTGAAGGGCCTAGCCGATGGGTTTCACGTTGTCGCGGCCGGCGTACCAGCAGGGGCGGTAGCCAGAGTGTGGGAATAGGGAGTGGGCGCAGGTTTCGGTGAGCGGTTGGTCAGTGAAGATTACCATTTTGCCGTTTTTCAGCGCGGTGCCGTAGTAGGACGTGACGGTGCCCAGCGCTGCGGCACCTCCGTTTGTGCTCATTTTGTGTTGGAAGACGCCGTAATCGGCCGCATACACGATTGCAGCCGCGGTCAGCGTGGCGATGGCGATTCGTTCGACGAGCTTGAAGAGGTTTGACACTTTTTTCCCTAGCTAGGATTGTATCCCGGAGTCGCGTTTAATTCTCTGCCCTGTTCGCGGGGTGCCCGATAAGTCCGTACTTCAGCGGTTGAGGCCGCGAGGATTCCGTGACGTTCATGCTGTGGCCCTTCGATCCTGCCGCTGGCAGGCTCTCAGGATGAACTAAAGCCACGCCCTACAAAGGTTCTCGGCCATTGCGAGAAAAAGCGGATCCCTCCACTACCTCCCGCGCCCGCCAAACTGCGCCGGGGGATCCTTCTTCCGGCTTGAAACTAAGGCGCCGGCCTCCCTTCGCAAAATCACTCTGGGCAGGCAGGATGACGATGCTCGTCGCATCGTCAGAAAAAGCGCGGGACTCTGTTCGGGATGACACGGTGCATGTATGTTGCAGCGCAGAGGTTAGCGAGGCTGTTGCTGCTGGGACCGCGGCTTAGGCGTTATGGGAACGACGATCGGCTTGGTTGAGATTGGGGATGATGCGGTTGGGAACGCGATGCGCATGGCGGGGTCGCCGAAAAGGATCCAGGTGCGGCGGACGTCCGGGTCGGTGATATTTAATTTGGACGTGAGGATGGAGCGGCCTAGCGACTGCGCCGGATTTGCGGCTAGCGTGCGCAGCAGCGCCTGGTCCAGGGCGGCTTGCGGCGGCGCGGTGGTGAAGCCGGAAGAGGCCCACACGGCTACGGCGCCGCCATTCGGTGCCAGCAGCAGCGCGGTGGAAAGGCTCTCGGCGTAAACGTCGTGGAAGAAGCCGTTCAGGCAATCCATGAGCAGGAAGACGGGCAGGCGTCCGCCATTGCTGAACGCGGCGACAGAATTGTTGTCGAGCAAGTCGGAGAAGGACCATTGCTGCTCGGAACCGTGGCCAGTGTAATTGACGAGCAGCGTGCCGTTGTTGACCGCATCAATAATTTGCTGAGACACCGCGCTGGTGGACTCACCGTCCGCCAGGATTTTGGTCGTCACAAGCGAAGCCGGCAGCAGCGTGGCGGCCATCTCTGCTTCGCTGGAGAAGTCCACGCCAACGTTCTGGTCCGCGATTACCAGGGCTTGCTGCGTCCATGCGCCTTGCGATGCGCCGCGTTCGTAATTCACAATCTTGGAAATCACCAGGGTCGCGTCGGCAGCGGTCCGCGCGGGAATGCGACCCGTGGGGATAGTGGCGAAACCGGTGCCCTGAAAATCGCTGAGCCAATCGTCGGAGGCGGTTTTGAATGCGGCCGTTTCGATGATGCGCGTGGGCACGAAATCGAAATCACCGAGCCCGAGATAATTGCGCGGATCGAAGGATGCATCGCCGATAAGCAAAACGGCCTGAGGCTTTTCGCGCCACTGGGTGGATGCGACTTGCAGGTAGTTCTGCAGCGCGAACGGGCTGCGTTCGCCGTAATTGAAAGCGTCGAAGAGCTGGTCCGTGGTGACGACCGTAACATCGTGCTGCTGCGATTTGCGCAAGCTGACCAGCGGAGCGAGCGTGGACGCAAAATCCGGATAGGTGATGATGACGATATCTGAACCGCTCCGCTGCTGTTCGAGCAAGCTCTGCGGATGGTACGAAATCGCTGCGGCCGGAGATATTTGGTCCGCCGCGAAAGCGATGAACGTATGCGGAACAGCGCTGGAGGGCGAGCCGGGAACGGTGACGTTGATACTCGATCCGGTGTTGTCAAAAGTAATGTGGCCGGCGAGCTGAATAATATTGAGAGGGTCGGAAATGTCGTATGCCTGGATCTGCGAGCTGGAGAATCCGCTGATCTTCAGGTGCGCGCCCGCGGGAGCGGCGGCGCGGAGCCAATCGGAATCCGCGGTGTAGGTGTGAGGGAAATTCAGGACGATGGATTGGACCAGACTGGTGTCGTTTTCACCGTTGAGCGCGGTGAGGGTGACGGTGTTGGCGCCATTTTGAAGCAGGCCCTGCTCGATCGGGAAAGTGCTGGAGAAATTCGCTTGGCCGTCGAAGTTTAGAACTCCCACGGATGAGCCGTTCACCGTAGCGCTGACGCTGTGCGCCTGGCCGGCGGTGACTCCCTGCAGGGTGATGGTGATCTGCGCGGGGATGCTGGACGACGGATCGTAATTCTGAATCGCGAGATTCTGATCCAGCGGCTCCGTGTTGACGAGCGCGCCGAAGAAATTATCGGTGTTCGGGCCGTTGAGCAGCGCGGCGAAATAGGTGGTGCGTTGTTCGAGAGTGACGGACGAAAGGAAACTCTGCACGCTGGATGCGCCGGAACCCTCCGAAGTGGAGACAGGAATGCGCTTGCCGGCCTGTGAGCCGCGCACCAGCCAATAAACGCGCGTGCCGGAGAACGGCGTGTCAATGGCAGTGCCGTAGAAAGCGATGGCGCCGCTGCTGCCGAGAGACGCGCCTTGCTGGCCGAGGATGGAGATCGGTTGCTCGACGCCTTCGGCGAAAAGCTGTAGTGTGCGCGCGTCGGATCCGGGATCAAAGCCAGCGGCGACGAGTTGTGCGCGCGTGACCACGTACCAGCCTTCCGCGGTGATGGAAATTTTTGCCGCGGGCAGTGCATCGAGATAAGCGCTGGAAACTTCCGCGACTGAAGACGGAGCCGATGGCGGCAACGGGGCGCCAGGACGCCGCGGCCAAATCGGAGCTGAGGGCAGCAAATTCGAAAGCTGATTCAGCAGCGTCGCCTGGGACATCGGCGTCGTCTCAGAGACGGTGGAATCAGGATTGACGGGTCCGTGTGTGTTGTGCACGCCGCTGAGGTCCACGTCTTCGAGCACGTATGAAGAGCCTGGGCCGCCCTGCGGATCAAACCATTGATAGGTGCGCGCCGGATGCTGTGGTTGGCCGCCGCGCAACAGCAGTGCACCACCGGCGATCAGCGAAGGATCGAGCTGGTGACGGCCCTGCGCGTCTTCGCGATACACATGGAAACCGAGGTTGCGGACTTCTTCTCGCGTGCGCCATTCGAGCAGCACGCCGCCTCCAGCCCGAGTTTGCGCGCGGAAGGATGAAAGCTGAACGGCGGTGGGCGCCTGAATCGTCGAAATCACAGAGGACATATTGTTCGACGTGTTCGGATCGCTGATCGAAGAGTTTACGGTGGCAGTATTGACCACCAGCGACGACGAACTGAACGTCACCGCAGTGGTGCTGATGGTGATGGTCACTAAGCCGCCAACGCTGACCGAGCCCAAGCTGCAGCTGACCGTACCCGCAGCCTGCGTGCAGGTGCCTTGGGTAGTGGATACGGAGACGAATGAGACCTGGCTGGGCAGCGGATCGGAGACGTTCACATTTTGCGCGACGGCCGGGCCGTTGTTCGTGACCTGCAGCGTGTAGGTGAGAGTCGCGCCTTGGTCCACGGGCTGCGGCGCGGCGGTCTTCACGATGGCGACGTCGGCTTGCGTGGGCGATGCGACGACGGTGGTGGCGGTGGACGAGTTGTTCGCGACGTTCACGTCATTCGTTGTGGGACCGATATTCGCGGTGTTCGAGATCACGGTGCCCGACGCAGTGGCGGCGTTTACTTTCACCACCAGCGGAAGCTGTGCGGTGGTGCCGGACGGAATCGCCGCGCCCGAGCAGACTCCTGCGGTGCCGGGGCAGCAACTGATCGCGCCAGTGCCGCCGACGGCCGGAAGCGTGGTGCAAGTGGCGCCTGCAGGAAGCGCGAGCGCAACAAAAGTGGTGTTGGCCGGAACCGTGTCGGTAAAGGTCACGTTGCTGGCCGAGTTCGGCCCGTTGTTCGCGAAATTCAGCAGGAAGGTGATGTTGTTTCCGGGCGTGACGGGATTCGGCGACGCGGAGCTGGTGACGCTCAAATCATATTGGCCCGCAGAGGCGACCGTGACGTTCACGGTGGAGCTGTTGCTTGAGGGATTCGGATCCGGCGTCGAAGTGGAAGTGCTGGCAGTATTGGTGATGACTGTGCCGGAGGCGGTAACCGCGGCAACCGTGATGATCAGAGTGAATGTAGTGGTGGCTCCCGAGGGAAGCGACGCGATGGTGCAACTGACGGCGGTGCCAGGAGCCGGGCACACCCACGCGGTGCCGGTCTGCGCGAGAGAGGAGAACGTGGTCTGAGCCGGAATCGTGTCTGTGAACGTGACGGAGCCGGTGGCAGCCGGGCCGTTATTGTGCACCGTGACCGTATAGGTGATGTTGTTGCCGGCCTGCACGGGATTGGGCGTAGCCGACATCGTGACAACGAGGTCAGCGCTGGTGGCCGAACCGACGATGGTCAACACGCTCGCGGTGTTGTTCGCGAGGTTGGGATCGTTGGTGCCGGATGAAACCGAGGCCGTGTCCAAAATTTGCGTGCCGCTCACGGTGCCCGGAATCACTTGCACGACCAACGTGAAGCTGCCAGCGGCGGCGTTCGCTACGTCCGGATCTGTGCAGCTGATATTTCCAGCGCTACCGACCGCCGGCGTGGTGCACGACCAACCCGGCGCAATTACCAGCGATTGAAATGTGGTGTTGCCGGGAACCGCTTCGACGAAGGTGGCGTTGACGGCGTCCTGCGGGCCGTTGTTGGTGACCGTTTGCGTGTAGGTAATGTTGTTTCCGGGTACGACGACGCTGGGCGTGCCTGTGTTTGTTACCGCGAGATCCGCGCCGGCGCAATAGGCGCCTGACTGCGTGCCAGGCGTTTCGGTGATTGACAATCCAGAGCCGACGAATCCAGCTTGGCCGACCGTGGCTCCATAGGGATCGTTGGCGAGCGTGGACCAGCCGGGGATGCCGCCGCTGACGTTGGCAGTTCCGGGAGCGGCCGATGCAAGAATCACACCGCCGCCTCCGCCGCCTCCGGGACCGTGGCGATTGCCGGGGAAAGGCGTTCCGGGCGCATCTTCGGGCCAAGTGATTCCGCCATTGCCGCCCGCGACGCTAGCGGTTAACCCGGAGAGAGAGCCGCTATTCGCGAAAATCAAAATCGAGCCGCCCGCGCCAGCGCCACCGCCGCCGTCATTCTCGGTTTGAAGCGCGGTCACACCGTTGGCGGAAATTGTGCCCGTCCCCGCGACAGAGCCGGTGTGAATAATTACGATTCCGCCGCCCGCGGTTCCGCTGCTGAAGATGCCGGTGCAGTTTGCGCCGCAGTCGGCGTTGCCAGTATTGGTGGTGGGAATCCAGTAGGAGCCGTCGTTTGTGGTCCCGGCGCCGCCTCCACCACCCATGACGAGCGCGCTGGTACTTGCGGGAAAAGCCACACCGCCGAAACCTCCGACGACTCCGGCGCTCTGCCAGCCAAAACCGCCTGTGCCGCCGTTTCCGCCGTTTCCGCCGGCGCCGCCGCCGCTGTTCTGATTATTGGAAGTGGGATTGGCGTCGGTGGAGCCGCCCGCTGCGTTGCCTGGAGCACCGCGTCCGTAACTGCCGTTCGGCATACCTTCAAGAACCGCTTGTGCGGTGCTTACGGCGGTGGTTGCCGGAGTGATGGTGCCGATAGCCGGAGCAATATAGTGCGGCGTTCCAGCGATGCCTTCACCTTTCGAGCCGTTGGCAGCTTGCGTGGATAGCGTGACGACGTCGGTCGCGAGCGTTCCGGCTGCGCCACCGAGGATGCGTCCAGCGCCGCCGCGGAAGCCTGTGCCGTCGAGGCTCACGGTGCCGCCGAGCGTAAGCTGGGAGGCTACGTCCACGGCGAGCACGCCGCCGACTGCTCCGTTCCACGGCAGCGCGGCGAGAGTGCTGCTGAAAGTCGCGGTGGTGTACTGCGGGACTCGAATGACTTGATACGTCTGAATTCCTTGGGTGGTTGTCGCTGCGGCGCTGGTGTAGGAATTCAGAAGCCCGCCACCCGAGCCCGTGCCGGTAAACGTGAGCGTGCCACCGGCGAGCGGTACGGCAACCGTCGCGGTGACAAACTCAAACTGGCCCGAATTGCCAAGGCTGGTGGAGCCGGAGGCGGGATCGCCAGGAACGCCATCACCGTACGAACTGGTGTTGGTCGAATTTATTTTTGCGCCTTGCGTCTGGATTACGAGCAGCAAATCGCCGACACCGATGGGAGTTTGTGCGGCCGGAGCAGCAGCTGCAGCGCCCAGGGTGATCGAGGTGGCGCCAACGGCCACCGTGCCTGCGGCCGGAGGATAGTACGCGTTGACAACTCCGCTGAGCGTGCCGCCTGCGCCGTCTTTGCCTGGCATCGCGCAAACCAGCGGCTGCACTACGGTGACGACCGTCGCCGTATTATTGGACGGAACGGGATCCGTGCCGGTGGTGCTAACGACCGCTTTGTTCGTGAGCGGACTGCCAGTGGCGGGGGTGGTTCCGGTGAGCGTAATGGTGATCGGCGTTGTGAGCGGATACGCGACGGGGCCGAGACTGCAAGTGATCGCGCCGGCGGTTACCGCACCACAAGTTCCCACGGACGGGGTCGCCACCGGGTTGATGAGCGTGGCAGGCACCGTATCCACGACAGTTACTCCCGCGTCGGAAGCGAGACCGAGGTTCGTTACTTGAATCGTGTATGAAAGCGCGGAGGAGACGAACACCGGCGTAGGCGCTGCGGTCATGGAAATTGCTATGTCCACATCGCCGGTGGTTTCCACCAGGACGGATGTGGAAGTGGTGTTATTGGATGAAACGGGATCGGAGGTCTGCGAAGTAACGTCCGCGGAATTAACAATGGTGGTGCCGGCCGCAGTGGCAGCGGCAACTGTGACGACGTATGTGAAAGATCCGCTGGTGGTGTTGGCGCTCAGCGTGCCGGTGGCCGAGCAGAGGACCTCCCCGGTTCCACCAGCTGCCGGAGCTGTGCCGCAAGTCCATCCCGTGGGCGGCGTAATCGAAGCGAACGTGGTGTTGGGCGGCGTCTGCTGATAGAGGACTGCGCCGGTGGCTGCGTTCGGGCCGTTATTGGTGACGGTCTCGGTGTAGGTGATGGTTGTGCCGGGCGCGACGGCTGGAGCCGAGGCAACTTGCGTCATGGCAAGATCCGCGCCTTGCACCGTGGTAGCGATCGAGATGTTGTTTGGGGTTCCCGGGTTCGTTCCCGTTTCGCTCACTGCCACTGAAATGTTTGTGATCGTGGTTCCGCCGACCGCTCCCGAATTCACGGCCACAACGATCGTGAAGTTTACGGACGTTGCCGCAGCCATCGCGGCGTTGGCCGTACAGACGATTGCCCCAGTGCCACCTGCCGCGGGAGTTGTGCCGCACGTCCAACCACCGGGCGGAGTGGCGGAGACGAAAGTCGTATTGGCTGGTGTGGATTGCGCGAGCGTCGCGCCGTTCGCTGCGGTGGTGGCGCTGTTATTCGTGACCGTCTCGGCGAAAGTGATTTGCCCGCCCGTCGCCACGGGATTGGGAGTTGCAGTCCCAGAGACGGAGAGCGGCGGAGGCGCGACATTGATGTTGGCGGTGGCGTTGGAACCGCCGGGAGTGGCAGTGATGGAATCTGTGAGCGTGCCGTTCGGCGTGGCGGGGCCGACGGACATGGTAATCGTGAACGTCGTAGCGTTGCCGGTGTGATAGGTCGTGCCGTTGTTGTTGTCCGTGCACGTGAGCGTGCCGGCCGCCGCCACGCACCCCCAGCGGTTGTTGGCCGTACCCGCAAAGACGGCACTGACGTAGGTCAGGCCAGTTGGGATCGGCTGCGTCGTCGCTACGGGGTTCGCGGCCGACGGCGTGAAGTTGGGGGCAGCGGTATAGGTGAGGACTTGCGTGAACACGACTGTGCCACCGGGCGCGACGTTCGCGGGGCTGACGCTATCGGTAATCGTAAATTGCGCGGCTGCGGGCGAGGCGTATAAGCACAATGCGAACAGCGCGCACAGCAGCGGAGCGAGCATCGAGCGCAAACGCGGAGAGCGGCGCGTACCAGCCTGGATTACGCGGCGGTATTGCCGGCGCAACGCGTGCACCAATTTTGTGCCAGGCCGTTGCAGCGAAATTCTTTTGCCGTCGCGCTCCAGGCAGACGGCCCTGCCGAGAACGAGGGCGGAGGGAGTGTCGTTCTGCTGACCGGCGTCGCCGCGGGTGACGATTCTGTTTGTTTTCGGGTCGAGGCCGATCACGCGATGGAGCAGAACGCCATGAGCGCCAAGTGTGAGCGCAATATCTCCGCGGCGCAGTTGGCTCGCGTCCACCGACTCGGCGATGACCGCATCGCCACTCAGGACGTTCGGCTGCATGCTCTGCCCGTGCGCGAGAAAACGCACCTGCAAGCCGCGCTGCAGCACGTCCTCGCACAGCATCGCGAATTGCGACGTATCACGCCGCAATAATTTTTCCGACGTCTTCACGAAGCAGAGCCTCCACAGCGGTGAAATCCGGCACAAATGAAAATTCGGAGCAAGGAACGCTATCTGTAACCTTGCTGAAAAATTCCAGAATGAAAGTGATGGCATCCGTCGAGTGATGCGGCACAAAGCTGCGCGCGAAAAGTTCCGCCGACGCGGTGGTGCGGCTGAGCGGCCGTATTTCATTACGGTGGCCGTGAGCGAGAACGTAAATTCCATCCAGCGGCGCGCGATCGGCCTCGGCGATTCCCGCGTCGCCGTGCCAGGGAGTTCCATACATCCAGATGCGGCCGCGTTCGCGGCGCAGGATGATGCGGTCGTCGCTTAGCACGCGCGCGCCATCGCGCTGCGACCACAGCCGGGAGGAGGTGCTTTTCCCCGCGCCGGAGTGGCCGGTGAGCAGCAGACCGCGGCCATCGGGAGCGATCACGCCGCAACCGTGGACTTCCACGCCTTCACCCAGCGCGAGGCGATGAATCCAGAGAAGTTCATCGAGCGGATATTCCAGCGGGTTCACGGGCTCACCTGCTGCGAAATATTCGCGAGACATTTCAATGCGACCAGACTTGAAATCCGGCGCGACGAGGGCTTGTTTGTAAGGCAGCGTGCCGATGAAGTCGGTAGTCAAGCGAAAGCAGAAGCCTTCCGCGTTGCGGAACAATTTCCAGAGTCCGCGGGAATCGAAAATTAATTCCCCGGGCGCAGAATCGAAGCGGCCGCCAAATGCCACATCGAATTCCACGTCGCAGATTGAGTCCGTGATCACAAAATCCTTGAGTTGCGCGTCCGCCAGCAGAGCGGGGCCCCCGGCCACCGAGGTTGCGCCAAGTGAAATTCCACCGATGCGCGCCGCGATTCGTCGCGACGGGCCGGTGGAGCGCAGTGGTTGCGATGGCGTTAGCAAGTTCATAGTTCTCACGTCAGGATCCGAAGGACATACAGCCGCCCAGAGCGATGCCGCAGCCCGGATTTGCCGGACCAGCGGATGACGGCGTCTTGCAATGACCCAGAACTGCTTCATCGGGACGCAGGCTGACACGGATGATCTTCGGAGACTCATACGGCTTCGTGCCGCGCGGCGAATTCTGATTCTGATCGGGCATAGGTGATTCGTTGCTCATGCGTGGGCCCCACAGGAACCACAGCCGCTTCCGCAGCCGGAGCTTTGTTGCAAAATCGGCAGTGTCGCAGCGGTCGGCGTGGGCGTCCAGGAACCGACGTCCACTTCCCCCTTACGAATGCGCTCGGCCGAATGCAATAATTTGTCGTGCGCAATCCCGCCCGCGCAGCATTCGCAATCTCCGTGCGCGGGTATTTCGATACCGAGGGCCATGGTGCGGAGATGGGCCACTGCGCACAAAAACTCCACGGGAGATTCGGCGTCGCCCTTTTCCAGTTCGCCATTGGCAGCGCACATGCCGCAGAGAGTCTTGATCCGGCACGCATCGCATTTGCTCTGGCGCGTCTTCTTCTTGCCGCGGACACGGCCCAGGAAATCATTCCAGCCGGCGCTGAAACTGCCGGAGCGCCAGTCATAGCTTTCCTGATGTGAAAGCACGCAGATGCTGATTTGGCCGTAGGGATCAATAGCGCAGGAAGTAAGGCCGCCGCCGCACTGATAAATATTTTCCGTGGCGAAAGCAGCGGCGGGCAGCGCCATATCGCGCTCAATCAGTTTCAGCGCCTCGGCGCGCCGGCGCGGCTCGTGCAGATCCAGCGCCACGGCGTCTTCGGGAGTGAGCCGCACCTCCACCGGGCTTTGCGAGCAATCAATGCGCGGATTCACCAGCGGATCAAATTTGAAATCCACGCCAAAATCCTGCTCGGCCATGCGCTGCATTTCGTACACTTCGTGGCGATTGATGGTGGTGGGAACGGTCTTCAGCTTCAGCGGCAGCTTGCGGTCTAGCAACAAGCGAATGCCGCGGATGCAGCGGTCGTAGGAGCCGGGAATCTGCGTCAGAGCGTCATAAGTCTTGCGGGTGGCGCCGTACAGGGTGATTTCGATCGCAAAGGGCCGGTATTCCGCCAGAAAATCGGCGATGCGTTCGGTGATCATGGTCCCGTTGGTGAACAGGGTGACCAGGAAGCCTTTGGATTTGGCGTAACCATATATTTCCAGAAAATCGGGGCGCGCGAAAATCTCGCCGCCGGTGAACAGAATCCAGAAGCATCCGGCGTCGGCGATTTGATCGAGCAGGCGGCGATATTCTTCGAGGGAAAGCTCGCGATTGCGGGCGGCGCGATCCGCCATGGGAAGATTGTTATAGCAGTGCAGGCATTCCAATGGACAACGGCGCGTGACTTCGATGGACACTTCCATCGGCACGCGCTTGCCAGACGTGCGTTGATGCACGCCCATGCTGAATGCGGAGTAGGTTGTTTCGTTCATTTCCCAAGTGCCCGGCCGCCTAGCCGGGGTGATGCCTGCGGGTTAGGCAGGCTCGACCAAACCCTCCTGAGTCAGGTCTCTTACAAAAGCTTCCGCGTCCGAAAGGGCCTGGGCCTGAGTAAGCCCGTATTCTGATTGGAGATAGGAGGCCAATGCGGTGGCATCCAGGCCGTTTTCGATCAGGGACCAAAGCTTCGTGCCGGATTCATTAAAGGTATAGATGGAATCAAGGTCAGCTGCGCCGCGGCGGATGGGAACCACTATCGCTTCGTCTGCCACGACGCGTGAGACAACGTTGCAACTTCGGCGCACACGCGTCGCCGTGAGTTCCCCCCAGACTGCCATAAAACCGCCTAAATCCTAGATTTGTAGTTGCTTTCCAGTTAACGGTACAACGCCTAGTGTTAACCTAATTGTTATGGGGGGGCGAGCTCAACCCTATAATCCGTGCCGCGTGCCAAAAGGTTAACGATGTGGAGTAGGTACATTGCTGGGAGCGGCAATTTTGGGCGCGGGGCTGGGGCGTGGCGGGGCGCGAAATGGGCGGGTGTGTGGGCCTTCAGGACGAGAAATTCCTGGCGGCGCGACCGTTGCCGTGCTCATGTCCATGTTCGTGGTCATGATCATGATCGTGGACGCGCTCTCGGCGAGGCGCCGCGTATGGAGCGTGCGCGTCAATCAGCGTCCGGCGCGCGCCAAGCGATTTTTCGCGCGCGAAATGATTCAGCAGGCTGATCCGCTGGCCTGGCGCATATTTTCATTCTCCAGCGGCAGCGTGCGAATCACTTCGGAAACGTCTGCGTCATCTTGCGGAATTGCGGGGCGCGTGAGGAACGGCGCCCAGGTATCGGCGATCGGACATGGCAGATGCACGGGCTCCAGGCGCACGAGCGGCAGCGAGTGCGTGGATTGCAGCAAGCGCCGCGCCCGTTGGCTGCCGGTGAGGCGAAAATGTTCCTGCAGCAGCGTGCGCAGCCAGGCCTCTTCCTGCTCGCCGACGCCGTCGCCGATTTCCGCGCAGCGCACGAATTCGTGATTGCAATTGTCGCCGGTGAGCGCGTCGCGAAGTATGTAGGTGAGCCCGCCGGTCATTCCGGAGCCGAGGTTCATTCCCGCGGGGCCCAGAATTACAGCGATGCCCGCGGTCATGTATTCGCAACCGTGATGGCCGGTGCCTTCGATGACGGCCAGCGCGCCACTATTGCGCACGGCGAAGCGTTCGCCCACTCGTCCTGCGATAAAAAGTTTTCCGCTGGTCGCGCCGTACAAAACTGTGTTGCCTGCGAGCACGTCGCCGCGCTTGGACGCTGCGGCGCCGGCGGTGATGGCGATGGTGCCGCCACTGAGGCCTTTGCCGACGTAATCATTGGCGTCACCCACCAGCCGGAAACGAATGCCGGGAACCAAAAACGCGCCGAAGCTTTGTCCAGCAGAGCCGCGAAATTCGCAGCGAATGCTTTTCCCTTCCAGGCCGTCGAAATTCGTTTTGCGCAGGATATGGCCGCTGAGGTGCGCGCCGACGCTGCGGTCGGAATTGGAAATGGAAAGCGAATGATGGACAAACGGGAAATGTTTCAGGCCGTCCACGCCGCGCAGCAGTTTGCGGCGAATATCTTTCGCAGTTTCGGGCAGATGGATTTCGAGCGGCAGATCTTTTGCAGACTGCTGCGCAGGGTTGGTTGATGGCTGTAGCAATCCGGCAACCGAGTGCGACGCCGATTCGTTGCGTGGCCGCAATTTTTCCACTGCACCGATTACCTCGGCGAGTGCGCGAATTCCCAGCGCTGCCATGCGTTCTCGAACTTCTCCGGCCACGCCGCGGAAATACGCCATCACCATTTCCGGATTGCCGGTGAAGCGCGCGCGCAGCTTCTCGTCTTGCGTGGCAATGCCCACAGGGCAAGTGTTCAGGTGGCATTGCCGCGCCATCACGCAACCGATGGCCAGCAGCGCAGCCGTGCCGAAACCAAATTCGTCGGCGCCCAGCAGGGTGGCGATCACCACATCGCGGCCAAATTTGAATCCGCCATCGACCCGCAGGCGCACTCTTTCACGGAAACCGGAGCGAACCAGCGCGGCATGTGCGGAGCGCAAGCCGATTTCCCACGGCAGCCCGGTGTTTTTGATCGAAGTAAGCGGCGAAGCGCCCGTGCCGCCGTCGAATCCGGCGATGGTGATCACATCCGCGCCAGCTTTCGCGACACCCGCGGCGATGATGCCGACGCCCGCGCCCGATACCAGTTTCACGCCGATTCGCGCGACGGGATTCACTGAGCGCAGATCGTAAATCAGCTGCGCAAGATCTTCGATGCTGTAAATGTCGTGATGCGGCGGCGGAGAAATCAACGACATGCCCGGAACTGCGTGGCGCAGGCGGGCGATGTAGGAATTCACTTTGATGGCGGGAAGCTGGCCGCCTTCGCCGGGCTTCGAACCTTGCGCCATCTTGATTTCGAGTTCGTCGGCGCGCGCCAGATATTCGGCGGTGACGCCAAAACGCGCGGAAGCAACTTGTTTCACGCGATTCGCGGCTTCCGGCTCGAAGCGATAGACGCTGGGATCTTCGCCGCCTTCTCCGGTATTGCTGCGCGCGCCCAGGCGATTCATGGCGATGGCGAGAGTGCGATGGGCTTCAGGACTTAGCGCGCCGAGTGACATGGCCTGCGCGCAGAATCGAGCAAGGATCGCGCTTTCGGGTTCGACTTCTTCCAGCGTGATCGGAGAGCCTGGCGCGAATTCGAGCTGGTCGCGGACGGACACAGCTTCGCGGCTATCCGCCAGCTCGGAATACGCTGCATATTTTTCCGGCGTCGGCGATTTCAGATACGCGTGCATGCGGCGCACGAGCTCGGGCGAAGTGGAATGTTTCTCTCCGGCGTGGCGGAAGCGATAAAGCCCAGCATCCTGCATCGGAGCGTCACTCGCAGCGAACGCGCGGAGGTGCGAGTGGATGCTGGTCTCGAGAATATCGTCGAGTCTTCGGCCGCCGAGACTGGCAGAGGCGTCTTCGAAATATTCCTCGCAAATCTCTTCGTCCAGGCCAACGGTTTCGAAAAGGTGGCTGTTGCGATAGCTTGCCACAGTGGAAATGCCCATTCGCGCAAGAACTTTGCGCAGTCCGGCTTCGACCGCGACGCGATAGCTTACGGCGCCGCCCGGATTCAGATTTTCCGACAGCTGCATCGCGAGATACGGGAAGACGGCGCTGGCACCGACCGCGACCAGCAGCGCGATGTGATGCGTTTCAATCACTTGGCCGGATTCAACGATGATGGGCACACCGTGAGCGCCGGCGCGGACCATTTCTTTCCAGGCGGCGGAAAGAGCCAGCATGGCTGGTAGCGCGGCGCATTGCTCGCTCGCCGCACGATCGCTCAACACAATTACCGTAGGCTTCTGGTTGCCGCTGGCAGCGGTTACGGCCGTGGAAATTTCCTCACGTACGCGTCGCAATGCCAGGCGGGCTGCCTCTGTTCCACCGGCTGCGTCAAATGTGAAATCAATGCGCTGTAGCGGCGCGCCCAGGCCCGATTCCAATGCCGCAAGATGGCCAGCATCGAGCACTGGCGAACCGGCTACGATGTTTGGGTCGAGATACACGTCGAGCGACATGACATGAACTTCGCGCAGCGGATCAATCGGCGGATTGGTGACCTGCGCGAAACGCTGTTTGCAGTAATCCCAGAGCGGCCGTTTGATGGAAGAAAGAAACGCAGGCGGCGCGTCGTCGCCCATGCTCCAGACTGCTTCCTTCCCTTCCCGGCCGAGCGGCTGAAAGAGCAGACGAAATTGGTCCTCGGTCCAACCCATCGCGGCTGCCATTCTTTGCGGCTCGATTTCTGACGCGCACTGAATTGTTGGCGCGCTTTCCAGCCGCGCGATGCGGACTTGCGAATCACGTTCGAGGCTGCCGATGCGACACGGTTCGGCGCCGAGGAGTTCGCCCACTTCGTTGTTGCCGCGGAAAATTGCGCCAGCAACGGAGTCCACCAGGAAAATTTCGCCGGGGCCTAGGCGATTGCGCTCGGCAATTTTTTTGCCGCGCAGGTCGGCGATGCCCACTTCGGAGCCCACCACCAGCAGTCCATCGGATGTGAGCGTGTAACGCATGGGGCGAAGGCCGTTGCGATCGAGTTTCGCGCCGACCATGCGGCCATCGCTGAAAATCAGCGCAGCTGGACCGTCCCAGGGTTCCTGCTCGCGCGTGGCTTTTTGCAGAAAGCGGCGCAGCTTCGGGCCCGTTTGCGGATCGCTTTCCCACGCCGGTGGAACCATGCGTAGCATCGCGGCAGCGACGCTCGAACCCTGCCGCAACAGCACTTCAAGGGCGTTGTCGAAACTGGCGGAGTCACTGACGCCCTCTTCGAGCACGCGAAATTGATCCGGCGCGCCAAATTCCTGACGCAATGAGCCTTCGCGAGCGCGCGTCCAGCGGCGATTGGCACTGATGGTATTGATCTCACCGTTGTGCGCGACGAATCGGAAAGGCTGCGCGAGCTGCCACGACGGGCTGGTGTTGGTGGAATAGCGCTGGTGAAAAATTGCGAAGGGCGCGATGAAATCCTGGCAGGCCAAGTCCGCGTAAAAAGCGGCGAGTTGCAGCGGCGTGAGCAATCCTTTATATACGAGCGATTGCGACGACAGCGAGCAAAAATAAATTCCGGAGAGCGCGCCGGATTCCACGCGCTTGCGCATCAGGAAAAGCTGGCGCTCCAGATCCGTCGCGGAATCTTGCGTGGCGAAAAAGCATTGCTGGATCAACGGCAAGGTAGCCAGCGCGCAGGGGCCAAGAAGCGAAGGATAGGTGGGCACTGCACGCCAGCCGAGGCAAAGCAATCCCAATTCCGCGGCGGAAGATTCCACGTCCGCGCGCGCCGCCGCTTCCTGGCCCGGCAGAATAAACGCCATGCCCATGCCGAACGATTCGGGCAACTCAATATTTATTTCGCGGGCGCGCTCGCGGATGAAATTTTTGGGAATCGGAGTGAGAATGCCGGCGCCGTCGCCGCTGAGCCCGTCAGCGTCAACTCCGCCACGATGACAAAGCCGCTCCAGAGCAGTGAGGGCGCGCTCGACCACATCGCGCGAGCCGCTGCTGCCCAGTTGGGCGATGAAGCCGACTCCGCAGGCATCGTGGTCCACTTCTGTCTGGGAACGCGAAGGCCGCATGATAGATAACTAACTTATGTGGCGTCATACAGTACAACTCACAAAGCTGATGCAATGCATAGAAATTTAATCGCATCGATAAGGCGGATGTGTTCAATAGATATTTCTTATGAATTGCAGAAAGGGCAGGAAATCTGCATGTTTTGGCGAGTTGTTGTGTGCGTCTTGAAGTGACGAGTGCTCGGGTGGCGATGAGCCTCAGCGCCCGTGCCAGTAAGTTTCCCATCCCATGTAGCGCGTCGAGACTTCGTGCACGATTCCGGCGACGGTTGCGAGATTTGCGGCGACGTGATGCTCGAAGCCGTTTTCGCAGATGTAACGCAGCAATTTCTGCAGCTGCGGAATTTCCACCACGCCGGCGCCGCCGAAAGTTTCCAGCGGATCTTCGGTAAACCGCCCTTCGCCAACGTAGCCGCGGATCACGCCGTGTTCGTCGTCCGTGGAAAAGCGCGCGAAGCTCATCGGCGCGGCCTTCACCTGGCCGACGCAGGTTCCGAAGGTATTATCTTTGCCCACGGTGCCCGCGATGATCTGCTGGTAGTCCATGCGCACTTCCTTGAAAAAGTGCTTGGGCAAATTGCTGCAGTGGAAGCAGACGGCCTTGTCCGGATTTTCGCCGTAGTTGTTGTTCCAATCGAGCAGCGCGCTGGGCGTTTCCGAAGCAAGCGCGAGCGCGTACATGCTGAGCGTGCCGCAGATGTCCACTTCGCAGGCGCTCGGCAGCAGCTCGTTGCTCATCATGCTCATCACTGTGCACGGCACCACGCCGAGATTCTCTTCGATGGAAGTCCAGCACTGCACGGCGCTGATGGTGACGTGCGTGGCTTTCATCCACTCGTCAATGACCGCGCCCAATTTCGCCATTTTCAGCAGGGCGGCCGGCGGCACACCGCTCGTGGTGACATATTTGTGAATGGCAGCTAGCTTGGCTTGCGCCGCGTCGTCTGAATCTTTCATGCGTTCGATGCGGCCGATCACTTCGGAAAGATCCAGCGTCTCGACGGAAATTCCGGCGGCCTCAAGCAATTTTTCGCTGTAACGAACGGTGTTGAACGCCGCAGGCCTCGCGCCGATGCTGCCGATGCGCAAATTGCGGAAGCCGCGGTACACACGGCAAACGCCCGTGAACCACGCGAGGTCCTTCTTGAATTCCGCAGACGACGGACTGACGGTGTGCGACGTCGTCAACGAATACGGAATGCCATACTGCCGCAGGTTATTGCATGCGGACATTTTTCCGCAAAAGCTATCGCGGCGATGCGCGATGGTCATTTTGGAAGGCGTATCGGGCGTGGCCTGCACCAGCACGGGAACTTTCAGTCGCGAAAGTCGCAGCGTATCGGCGATGGCGCGTTCGTCGCCGAAATTCGGCAGCGTGACGACGACGCCGTCAATTCGGTCGCCATTTGTGCGGAAGAGCTCGGCGCAGCGCATGGCCTCTTCGTAGGTTTCGATCGCGCCGTAATTGCTCAACTTCTCATCGAGCACCACCACATCCACGCCGGACTCCTGCAGCACCTTCACCATCTCTGCCCTGCCCAGCTCGGCAAGGTGTCCCGGGAAAAAGCCGCGGTTTCCCACAATCAGCCCCACCGTGATTTTCGATTTTTCCATGGGTCCCTTCATTCCACGAGTAACAGGAACGTTAACTTCAATCGAGTAGCCCGGACACGCTGCGACAAGAGACGAATTCCATCGGTCAGAGACTTCGCGCCATGATTATTTTTTCACCGGCTGGCCATAATAGCTGGCGCTGCCGTGCTTGCGTAAAAAGTGCTTGTCATGGAGCCACGGCGAAATCGGCTCGACCGCGGGATTTATCGCGGTGCTGTAAAAGGCCATGCGCGCCACTGTTTCCAGAATCGCGGAGTTGTGCGCCGCAGCGCCGGGATCGGCGCCCCATGTGAACGGACCGTGGCTTTTCACTAGGACACCAGGAATGCCGTCTGGGCTCCCCTGCGCAAAGGCGCGCACGATCGCGACGCCGGTATTTTTCTCGTAATCTTTTTCAGTTTCATCCGGCGTCAGGTTCGCGGTGACAGGAATCGCGCCATGAAATGTGTCGGCGTGCGTAGTTCCGAGACACGGGATGGGCCGGCCCGCCTGCGCCCAGGACACCGCGAATTCGGAATGGGTATGCGCGACGCCGCCCGTATTCGCGAACGCGCGATAAATCGCGATATGCGTGGGAAGATCGGAAGAAGGGCGCAGATCACCGTCCACAATCTTGCCTTCCAAATCGGTGATGACCATGTGCTCGGGCATCAGTTCGTCGTAGGGCACGCCGCTGGGTTTGATGACCACCAAGCCCTGTTCGCGCGAAATCCCGCTGACATTTCCGAAGGTGTAGAGCACCAGCCCACGGCGGACCAATTCGAGGTTTGCCTGCAGGACTTGTTCTCTTAGCTGCTTCAATTTCATCGGCGATGCCCCCGCAGCGCTGCCATCTGCTAAATGCAAGAAAACGCTTACTTGCCCGTAAATACTACCCTATCTTAGCATGCGTCGGTCAATCTCGAATTGCGCAGAGTGTCCATTTCCGCAGCGGTCAAATGCGTGCTCCTCAGGCGAGTTTCGCTTGTATTAGGGTTACCGAGGCCGCCGGAAACGTGTGCCGGATGCTCGAGCCGGTTCCCGCCAGACCTTCGGAACGCGGACGGACGGCGTCTGGGTATTCGAAAGTGTTGTGCGCGTGAATGTCCTTGTCCGTCAAGACGGTCACGGTGCCGGACTTTATCTCGGACGCACGCAGCACGATTTCCGTTTCGCGCGGCTGGCTGACGTCTGGATTCACGACGGTGATCGTCAAGTCTTCGTCCTTGATCGAGGCGGAACCTTGCAGTCCCCAGAACGATGCGGGCTTGCCGTCGCGATCGTAATTCACCGAGGGACTGGAGAAAATCGCGCGGAGGGCTTGCGCTCCTTGATGTGCCGAGTACATTTGAAACACATGGTACACCGGCGTGAGCGCGAAATGGTCGCCGTGCGCGAGAAATAAACAATTCAGACAGTTGATGAGTTGTGCGCAGGCGGCCATCGTCACTTTTTCGGGATGACGATTGAAGATGTCCAGGGTAGCCCCGCTCATCACCGCGTCGCGCAGCGTGATCATCTGCCCCAGAATATCCGTGGGTGAAACTTCACTGCCGGGTTTGTACCACGGTCCCCATTCATCCACGACGAGCTTGATGTGGTGTTGCGGATCGAACTCCTGCATGATTTGCCAGTGGCCGGTGATCAGCGATTCCATGCGATCGCCTTCGCGCATTAGCTCATACCAATCCGCGGCGTCGAAATTCAAAGCGTCGCCTTTGCCCTGGACCCAATCCTGCGTTTTGCCGCGGCTGAGATTCCAGGAATAATAGTGTAGCGACAAGCCCCACACGGAACGCAGCTGGCGCGGCCCTTTTTCGAGCAATCCCTGCAGAAAACCGCGCGTCCAGCTCCAATCGTCCGAATTCGGGCCGGAGGCGATCAGCGAAACATCCTGCATTCCATAGCGCGGGATCCACGCTGCGAAGCGCCGGAACTCCTGCGCGTACTCCGTGGGAGTGAAATCCCCGCCGCAGCCCCAGGATTCGTTGCCCACGCCCCAGTAACGCACCTGGAAGGGATCACGATCTCCGCCGGAGGCGCGCAGATCAGCGAGCGTTGTGCTGCCCGCAGGAGAATTGCAGTACTCGATCCAACGGTAGAAATCTTCGATGGGTAAACTGCGCAAATTTGCGGCAAGATAAGGTTCGCTGCCGGCCAGTTCGCAGAAGTGCGCGAATTCGTTGGTGCCGAATTGGTTGGGATCGTATTTCTGGGGAATATTTCCCTGGTCGCGGACCAGGGCTTCGCCGACCCAGAAATTTGTGCGGCGTGGGCGCTGCGCTGCGGGACCCACTCCATCTTTCCAGTCGTAACCGTCGGCGAAGCAGCCGCCGGGCCAGCGGATCACGGGCGCTTTGATTTTGCGCAGCGCGTCCACCAAATTCTTGCGGATTCCCTGGACGTTCGCGACTTTCGAATTTTCACCAACCCATATTCCGTCGTAAACCACTCCGCCGAGATTTTCTGCAAAGTGGCCGTAGATATTCGGCGAGATCGTGCCCAGCGGCTCGTCCAACAAAATCTCGATGCGGGCATCCGCCGTGGCCGCGAGGCTGAACTGCCGCGCCAGCAGTGCCGCGCCGGCTCCCAGTGCCGCGTTTCGAATAAATCGCCGCCGTCCGATGGTCATATGTGTTGGTCCCCTTTGTGCCGCAACCGCAGTTTCGCCGGCGCAGTCGACTGCCAGCGCTCACCTGCTGCGATTGCTCAAGCGAGGGGCAGGCGCCGGAGGTGCGCCCGGTGATGCGAAATGGCCGGGCGTGCATATCTAGCACCGAGAAAACGCTTACTGCAACTGAAAAATATGGCGTTGCTGCGGACGCATAGACCGGCCTGCCGCAACCGCAGCGAGCCCGGCTCAGGCGTTACTAAGAGTTCTGCCTTACTTTGCGGTAGCGGCGGATGAGGCCGTTCGTGGAACTGTCGTGAGCGAGTTTCGGCTCCGCGGGACTTTCGATTTCCGGAATGATGCGCTGCGCCAGAACTTTGCCGAGTTCCACGCCCCACTGATCGAACGAATCAATGTGCCAGATGGTGCCTTGGGTGAAGACGCTGTGCTCGTACAGCGCCACGAGCTTGCCGAGTGCTTCGGGCGTGAGCTTGTCCAGAAAAATTACGCTAGATGGGCGATTGCCTTCGAAGACGCGATGCGGGACGAGCCAGTCCGCCGTGCCCTCTTTCTTCACTTGCTCGGGCCTCTTGCCGAAGGCCAGAGCTTCGGCCTGCGCGAAGACGTTTGCTAACAACATATCGTGGTGGCGGCCAACGGGATTGAGCGCCTGCGCGAACGCGATGAAGTCGCAAGGGATGAGTTCAGTTCCCTGATGGATCAGCTGGTAGAAAGAATGTTGGCCGTTGGTTCCCGGCTCGCCCCAGTAGATCGCCCCGGTCTGGTAGTTCACGTGAGTGCCGTCAAGCGTCACGTGCTTGCCGTTGCTCTCCATCGTCAATTGCTGCAGATATGCAGGGAAACGCTTCAGATACTGCTCGTAGGGAAAGACGCCGGAAGTTTGCGCGCCGAAAAAGTCGCCGTACCAGATCGAGAACAGGCCCATCAGCACGGGCAGATTTTGTTTGAATGGCGCGGTGCGGAAATGTTCGTCGATCTGGTGGAAGCCGCTGAGCATCGCGCGGAAATTATCCGGGCCGATGGCCAGCATGGTCGAAAGGCCGATCGCCGAATCCATCGAATAGCGGCCGCCGACCCAATCCCAGAACCCAAACATGTTCGCGGTATCAATTCCGAACTTGGTGACTTCGGTCGCATTGGTCGACACGGCGACGAAATGCTTGGCGATGGATTTTTCATCGCCGCCCAAACCGGCGAGCGTCCAATCGCGCGCGCTGTGCGCGTTGGTCATGGTTTCGAGCGTGGTGAAGGTTTTTGAGGAGACGATCCAAAGCGTTTCGGATGGGTCTATGTCGCGGACGGCTTCGGCAAAGTCTGTGCCGTCAACATTTGAGACAAAGCGGAAGGTAAGCGAGCGTTCGCTGTAATGTTTTAGCGCTTCGTAGGCCATCACCGGGCCCAGGTCGGAGCCGCCGATGCCTATATTAATGATATTGCGGATGCGTTTGCCGGTGTGGCCCTTCCAGGCGCCACTGCGGACGCGATCGCAGAAGCTGGACATCTTGTCGAGCACGGCGTGAACGCCGGGCACCACGTTTTCGCCGTCAACAATGATGGAGGAGCCTTTGGGGGCGCGTAGCGCCACATGCAACACCGCGCGTTTCTCGGTGATATTGATTTTTTCTCCGTTGAACATCGCGTCAATGCGTTCGCGCAGGCGCGATTCGTCGGCTAACTGCAGCAGCAACTTGATGGTCTGGTCGTTGATGCGGTGTTTGGAGTAGTCGAGGAATATGCCCGCCGCTTCCAGCGTCAGGCGCTCGCCGCGCTCGGGGTCGTCCGCGAAAAGCCTGCGCAGGTGGATTTTCGAAATCTTCTTGTAGTGCGCCGTGAGAGCTTTCCAAGCTTTGCGTTTGGTGAGAGGCGTGATGACTTTGGTCTTTGCCTTTGCTGCGGGTTTGGCGCTGGCGGCCATCTGAGTGCTCCTTTATGAGTTCGTCGTAACAAGGATATAGGCTTTACGCGAGCCGAACGTCGCGGTCGCGCGGAAAGATTACAAGGGTTAGATGCGCGCGCCAACGCAAGGTGGCGCGCTCGCGGGGAATTTTACCGGATTCGCATCATTATTTATAGCGCGGAAGGTTTTCGCGCGGGCGACATTGAACAGGACGAAAGGCCTAAGAGCCCCATTTGAGCGGCCGTAAAAAACTTGTATCCGAACTGTGCTTTTTAACATCACATATCTCGACGGGAGATTGGATGTCCGCGACTAGCGTTCAATTCACGGTTGCAGCGCACGTGATGGCGGCTCTTGCCTTTTTTCATGGCGAGGGAATCCCCTCGGCGATCCTGGCTGAAAGTGTGAATGCAGATCCCACGTTTGTGAGGAAATCTCTCTCCAAGCTCTCCAAAGCAGGTCTGATCAGCACAACGCGCGGTAAGAACGGCGCGAGCTCGCTCACACGCTCCCCTAAACAAATAACCCTCTTGGACATTTATCGCGCCAGCGCGGCGCCTCCGGCATTCGCGATTCATACCTATCCTGCGTACCAGAGATGCGTGGTCAGTCGCAACATTAAAGGATGCATGTCGTCGGTACTAAAAAAGGCGCAGGACAGCTTCGAGAATACTCTCGATCGAATAACCCTCGCCGACGTGGTCGGGGAGATCCGTCAAGCGAGACAGTGATTTTCGACAGGCCACTCGGTTTTTTGTGCTTTTAATTGTGCAGATAAGAAGAACAGTAGGTCAAACCAGGAGGTCATAGCTATGAGTTCAACCGTTGATTCGAATACCACGTACGTGATTTTGGGGGCGAGCGGAAACACCGGCTCAATCCTCGCCGATTTCCTGCTGTCGAAGGGCGGGAAGGTACGCGTCGTGGGTCGCGATGCCGGCCGATTGCAGCGCTTTGTGCGCCAAGGCGCGGAAGCGTTCACCGCCGACCTGGGCGATGCGGTTGCGCTCACCAAGGCTTTTAGTGGGGCGCACGCTGCGTACCTATTGCTGCCGCCGATATCTTCGCGAGAAATGCAGGAGCAACAGAGCGATGCGTTCGCGAAAGCGGTGAAGGACTCCGGCCTGCGCTACGCAGTGAACTTGAGCAGCTATGGCGCGCATGCTCCGAAAGGCACCGGGCCAATCGCGGGGCTGCACTCGTCGGAGCAAAAACTGAACGCGATCAACGGTTTGAACGTTCTGCACCTGCGCGCCGCGTATTTCATGGAGAACAATCTGGCGGCGATCGGCATGATTCATGGGATGGGATTCTTCGGACACGCGCTGCTGCCCGACCTGAAAACGCCGATGATCGCGACGCGTGACGTCGGCGAATATGCTGCGCAGCGCCTGCTCGACTTGGATTTTTCCGGCAAGCAAACGCGCGAGCTGCTTGGCGAGCGCGACCTCTCGATGACCGAAGCTACCGCGGTGATCGCGCGCGGCATCGGCAAACCGGATCTGCGGTACCAGCAGTTTCCGTATGACCAGATGCAGCAGGCCTTGATACAGATGGGTTTTTCGCCGAAGAAAGCCGCGGTGTACATCGAGATGTTCCAGGCCATCAATACAAGAGTCATCGCTGCGCAGGAGCCGCGTTCGCCGGAGAACACCACACCGACTTCGTTTGAAACATTTGTGCAGGATGTTTTTGTGCCTGCGTATCGCGCGAAGGCTTCCGCCGCTTAGGCTCAGCTTTGAGGTGGCAGCGGCGTGCCGAATTGCAGGCCAGAATTTCGGGAGGGAGCTTCTGAAAATGTTCGACGCGGAGATACTAGCCATGAATGAAACCGGTTCTGAGAAAAGAGTGTCATCCAAGCGCGGTAAGAAACCGAGTGCTTGCCGTCGGATCGTCACAGGACACGTTAACGGCAAGTCCGTCGTGCAAAGCGACGAACCATTGTCGCCCTACGCGTTCAAGACTGTTCCCGGCTACGAGCACACGCTCGTCTGGCTCAACCCGGCGACGCCGGATCTCAGCAAGCAACAGAGGTTTGACAGCTATCCCGACTCCGTCGTTCCAGGACCGGGCGGCACGAGCCTGCACTTCGTCACTTTTCCGCCCGGCTCGGCCTTCGCGGATCCCTCTTTCGATGGCGAGGCCGCACAAAACGAAGCGTTGGTTCGCTTGCGGGGCTTAGCCGACCACTTCGAAAACGAAGATCCCGCGATGCACAGAACGAACACTGTGGACTATTCAATTGTGTACGACGGAGAGATGTGGATGGAGTTGGACGACCGCGAGACTGTGCATTTGCAGCGCGGTGACGTGGTGGTGCAAAACGGCACGCGCCACGCGTGGCGAAATAAAGGCACCAAACCTGTCACGATGCTCTTCTTCCTGAACGGCGCGAGAGAAAGACAATGACCAAAAAACTCGAAGGCAAAACTGCAGTCATCACCGGCGGAACTGAAGGGATTGGATTTGCTACGGCAAAACTTTTCATCGAAGAGGGCGCCTGTGTTTTCATCACGGGCCGCCGCCAGAAGGAACTCGACACGGCTGTGAAGGCAATCGGCAGCAACGTTACTGGGGTTCGAGGAGATATTGCCCAATTGGCCGACCTTGATCGTCTTTACGAGATCGTCTCTAAGGCGAAGGCAAAGATCGATATTGTGTTCGCGAATGCCGGCGTTGGCGAATTTGTTCCGTTTGGGGCCGTGACCGAAGAACATTTCGACAAACTATTCAACATCAATGTGAGGGGAACGCTTTTTACTGTCCAGAAGGCCTTGCCGCTGCTGAAAGATGGCGGCTCGATCATTCTCAATGGCTCGGTCGCAAGTGTTAAAGGTACAGGTGGCTTCGGCGTTTACGCAGCGAGTAAGGCTGCCATCCGCTCTTTCGTCCGAACATGGACGACGGACTTGAAGGACCGTCGTATCCGTTCCAACGTTGTGAGTCCGGGTCCAACCAATACGCCGCTGGTGAGTCGGCAATCTCCAGAAGTGATTGCGCGCATTGTGTCCACCATCCCGATGGGACGCATGGGCGAACCCGAGGAAGTTGCCAAGGCGGCGTTGTTTCTCGCTTCGGACGACTCCAGTTTCGTCACTGGTATCGAACTGTTCGTGGACGGCGGCAGAGCGCAAGTCTGAGCGAAAGGCCGGGAGAAGCGCGGCTGAAGACGTGCGATTCGTCCAAACAAAAGGAAGGTGAAGGATGACTACAGAGAAGTCGCTCATCGACTCCGCACTCCGCGGATGGCAGTTCAACGTGGAACGGGCGGACAAATTATTTGGGGATCTCTCAGCGGAACAACTGGAGCAAGAAGTTGCTCCAGGAAGAAACCGCCTCATCTATCTCTGGGGCCATCTCGCCGCGGTGAACGATCGACTCTTGCCGCTGCTCGGGATCGGAGAAAGACTTCATCCCGAATTCGACGCCATGTTCATCTCGAATCCGGACAAGTCTGCCCCGCTGACCGTCTCGGAACAATCGCTCAAAGCCGCCTGGCAAGAAATCAACCAGAAGCTCTCGGAGGGTTTCGCGAAGTTCTCAGACTCCGATTGGGCGCAGCGGCATACCGCCGTGTCGGTAGAGGATTTCGAGCGGGAACCGCATCGGAATCGATTCGGGGTGCTGCTCGGCAGAACCGCGCATCTGGCCTATCACTTGGGGCAAGCAGCACTGGCGCGGCCCAGCGCATAGTTGGCGAGCCACTCGAAACGCTGTGGTGGCTCGCTGCAATCGCGCCCGAAGCAATCCACATCGCAATATTTCGTCACTCCGTCAAGGGACACGCAATGAGTCCAAAGGAATTTCAGAAATCAAATTTGGCGCTCGAACTAAAAGCAGGAAACAAACGGCTCGAAGACGCGCTTCACGGCTTGAGTGACGAGCAGTGCGAGACGGCTCGGGCCACACAGTCCGGCTCGGTGCTGGATCTTCTTTCCGAGATTGTGACCCGGGAGTTTTTGGCGCTGATGGAAGTTTCCATCCGTCTGCCGAACTTGCCGAGGAATCCGGTGCTCAATGCAGACGGCCGGACGCCGGATGCGTCGGGAACCGATGCAGCCGCCCCGGGCAGGTCCGTCAAAAGCCTTCTGGCTGAATTCGAGATCCTGCGTTCAGCGGCTATTCGCGGCGTTGAGGACGGCGCTCCACATGGTCCGACATTTGACGAGAAATACGCTTATGTTGATGATCTCTGTGTCGCAAGGTTCAACAAGCAAATCGCGGAATCAGATCTTTGCCGATGCTGAAGTGCTCCAGCGAGCGCTGGGTCTGCGCGCCCCACAACTTGTCAGCAGGAACATCTACTTCGCCAAGGCTATCGGATTCCTTACGAATGTCCGTCATATTGTTGTCTCCTTTCTGTATCCGTCCGTCCGGTGGCCAAGTTCTTATCCCGAGCCTCCATCCGAGTTTTCTTCTAATCCCCCTCGGAACATTCGCACGCTGCTTGCCACGTAGTTGTGCGTTGCCGCTCAGCAAAGCACTTGAATACGCGCAGTTTTTTCAACTCGCTCCGCACCTCAGTTGACTGTGAATCAATGAGGCGTGTCGGCGGACGAACACCGCGTCCAACCATTCGACATGCGCTACCCTAGTGCTGGGCGCCTACAACGGCGTTTTCGGCAAATTGCTTCGCCGTGAAAATTCCCAGCTTTTGCATGCGCGCGTAAAGCGTAGACCGCTTCAATCCCAACCGGTGAGCCGCGCCCCTGGGCCCGCCGACAACCCAGTGGACCTGCTCCAAAGTCTTGCGGATGTGATGTCTCTCAACCTGTTCCAGCGTAGTGTGCTCCTCAGATTCAATTTCGATAGTCCGTTTGAGTCCTCCGGCCGGAAGCCGCAACGTGTTCCCGTCAGTCAGGATCACGCTCCGCTCGATGAAATTCTGCAACTCCCGGACGTTCCCCGGCCAGGAATGTCGCGCAAGTGCCGCCATGAATTCCTCCGATATGGCCGTAATTCGTTTGCGCAGGCGCGCTGCGTAATGCATCGCAAAATGGTGCACCAGCAATCGGATATCTTCGCGGCGGTCCCGCAGCGGCGGTACTTCAATCGGGAACACGCTGAGCCGATAGAACAGGTCGGCGCGAAATTGACGTTCGTCAACCATCTCTGAAAGGTTTCCATGCGTCGCGCAGATCACGCGCACGTCGGTTTGCAGGGTCGTAGCACTGCCCAGCCGCTCGAACTGTCCGTCCTGCACCACCCGAAGCAGCTTTGGCTGCAGCTCCAACGGAAGGTCCCCGATCTCGTCTAAGAACAGCGTGCCCCGGTTAGCCCTCTCGAAACGCCCCGTACTGCGTGCGACCGCCCCGGTGTAGGCTCCACGTTCGTGACCGAACAACTCGCTTTCCAGCAGGCCCGCGGGAATGGCGGCGCAATTTACCTTCACGAACGGGCCGTTCCGTCGTTCACTGCACTTGTGAATCGCCTCCGCAATCAGTTCCTTGCCAGTTCCTGTTTCCCCGGTGATCAACACCGTCGCATCGGTAGGCCCCACCAGCCGCACCAGGCCGAGTACGCGCCGGAGAGCGGCGCTGTTTCCGATAATGCGGGGCAACCCGCTGTCGCAGAGTTCGTTGCTTTCCAATTTGAACTTCGATGATGTCGCAACCTCGATTTGAAAGAATGCATTATTATGGCTGACTGCACATGCTCCACTTGCCCAGCTGGTTTGTACCGACATTGTTTCCTCCTGTCGTTCGCTCTATTCTAGGGGCCTGTTGCGTTGCTATTTCTATGACGTGCGCTCGACTGGCGCAGTCGCTATTGTCCGGTGATCCATTCGCGAATGTATGCTGGGCAATTCCGCAGTTCCACGTTGTCCGCTTTACGGCGCCTTAGAAAATTCACGACGCCATGATCCACCAGCGTCAAGTCTTGTAGGTCCAGGACGATGTGACGACCGCTCGGTTCCGCGCTCAGCAATGTTTCCAACTCGTTCACGTTTTCCGCGTCCATGCGACCACTGAGCTTGAACATCACTTCTCCGTTCGCAGTCCTCGTGATCTTCAGCATTCCACATCCCCCGCGAATCCTGACCTCGACAAAGTACATCACACGCACGCCATGGCAATCCCAGTGCCAGTCACAAATTCTTGAAACCGGGCTTCTTAGCTAGAAACGAATTTGCGAATCTTCGCAAATTTGCGAACCATCGCAACGGGACTGTAGAAATCGTCGAGGAAGGTCTCTAACTGGGATGCGTTGAGGGTTCCGCAGATTTGAAGCGGTTCTTGTTGATCCTGAGCGACTTAATTTTTGACTCTAGCGTGGATCCTGGTATCCCGAGTCTAGACGCCGCGCCCGCAGGCCCAGACACGCGCCCGCCGCTTTCGCGCAACGCAGCCTCGATCATCTCTTTCTGTTGGGCAGCAAGCTGGCGAGATTGTCGCGTCAGGTCCAGCTCGGGATTGAGCTCAGCCGCCAGTGGTTGCCGCCGCGAAAGCCAACTCTCATCGACTGACAAATTCTCCGTGTCGCACACAATTGCTGATCGCTCTATGATGTTCTGCAATTCGCGAATGTTACCGGGCCAGGGGTAGGACCGAAGCAATTCCAGGCTCTTCTTGCTCACCCCGCGGATGATCTTTCCTGCATTTCTCGCGTAACGATCGATGAAGTACTCAACTAGAATCGGAATGTCTTCCTTCCGTTCTCGCAGCGGAGGCACCTCGATCGGAAAAACGTTGAGCCGGTAAAAGAGATCGCTCCGGAAGGCGCCTGAAGCAACGGCAGCTTCCAAATCACGATTCGTTGCGGCAATCACCCGGGCATTGGCTCGAAGAGATCCGGTTCCACCGACACGCTCGAATTCATGCTCTTGCAACACTCGCAACAGCGCGATCTGAGTTTCGGCTGGAAGCTCTCCAATTTCATCCAGAAAAATCGTACCGCCTTCGGCCAGCTCAAAGCGCCCTAAGCGCCGCTGGGTTGCCCCCGTAAATGCTCCCTTCTCATGGCCAAACAATTCCGACGCGATGAGGTCGCGTGGGATGGCGGCGCAATTCACGCTGACGAATGCTCGTAAGGCACGCTGAGAACGTTTGTGAACCGCTCGCGCGATGAGTTCTTTGCCCGTCCCTGTTTCGCCGGTGATCAGAACCGTGGAGTCTGTGGGAGCGACCTTGGAGACACGCGAGAGGACCGCGTGCAAGGCAGGAGAAATTCCCACGACCTCCTCAAACATCGAAGCCCTGACGATTTCCTCGCGCAATGCGACATTCTCATTTTGCAGTCGCTCCTCAGCCTGTTTGCGCTCCTCGATATCGGTCACCGCCACATACCAACGCATGGGCCGTCCGTGCTCATCGCGCAAGGGATTAAAACGAAAAAGAAACCACCGGTACTGCCCGTCGCTTCTCCGCTGCCGCAGCTCGAGCTCGTAAGGGGTTCCGCTTAACAAATGACTTTGAGCTTCAATCTGCGCTCGTGCCAAATCATCAGGATGAATGAGCCTGTCGAGGGGGCAACTTCGCCATTCTTCAAGGGTAAGGCCGTGATAATCCAGCGCAGACTGGTTAAGATAAAGCCGGCTGTTATCGGGCCCGAGTACGCCGACCTGCTGAGGCCCAAGATCCATGATCTGCCGCAGCTCCATCTCGCTTTGCCGGATCTTTTCGTCCGCCTTCTTTGTTGCGCTCACGTCCGTCACGGCGCCTACATATTCGAGATCGCCCGATGCAGTTTCCAACATGCGAGCTAAGACGTGGATGTATTTGATCGTACCGTCCGGCATCAACAAACGACGCTCGATTTCAAAATCTGCTCTTTCGTTGCCCGCGCAGTCTAGCGTCTGCTGCACCATATCTCTGTCATCGGGATGAATTCGTTGGAATGCCAATTCCAACGTGGGCTTCACCGCTCGATCGTATTGAAAGATGCTGCAGGTTTCCTCCGACCAGTGGATTTCTCCGTTAGGAACGCTCCAGCCGAAGCTGCCTGTGTGGCTCAATTTCTGCGCCTCGGACAAGTAGGCTTCACTCCTGCGCAACCTCTCTTCTGTCCTTCTCCGCTCGTCGATGTCTGTCAGCAAGACATACCATCGGACAATTCGCCCTTCCACGTCGCGCAGAGAAAGACCGCGTGAGTGAAACCAGCGGTACACTCCGTCAGCGCCGCGGAGACGATTATCGACGTCGTATGGCTCCCCTGTTTTCACTGAGTGCATCCAGTCGGCAACCGCCCGAGGCAAGTCATCTGGATGGACAGCGTCGCTGGTAGTCCAACCTTTCAAATCTTCGAGAGTCTTGCCGAAATATTCCAGGCCTTGGTTGTTGATGAATTCGACTTCTCCATCCGGGCTCATGATGGCCACCAGCCCCCCAATACCATCAACCAACAAACGAAAACTCTTTTCGCCCTCTTGTACTATCTCCTCAGCACGTTTGCGGTCTTCAATATCCGTATTCGTTCCGTACCATCGGACTACCTCTCCTTGCTCGCCTTTCAGGGGCTCAGCGCGAAACAAAAACCAGTGATACTCGCCGTCAAAGCGGCGCATCCGCGCCTCCACCTCACCTGGTTCGCCGGAACAGAGCAAGCGTTGCCACGCGCCCATCAGCTTTCCTAAATCATCAGGATGAATTGCGCCCTGCCAACCCCAGTCCAGCGCCTGTTCAGCCGACATGCCGGTGTAGTCGAGCCAACGTTGGTTGAGGAATTCTGGAGTGCCATCTGGCAGACAGGACCATGCCAGTACAGGAATCCTGTTGATCATGACGCGAAGTTGGTCTTCCAAGTGATTCATGTCACAAGACCGATAGGGCAGTTTACTCACCAGCGGAATCATACGCCGCGGGCGACTGAGCTTCAAATACTCGCTGCTTGAACGAGTTGTGGCACTCCGTAGCGCAATTCAATTAAACGCTTGTTTAGTTAGACTGCGCATCCGGCTGGTTCTTGTCGGGCTCGACAAGCCGAAAGCGGTTTTGTTCCGCTTCCTTTTTGCCAGACGCAGCTTGTGCCGCCGTCAGTCGCTTCACCAGGCCCGGGATTTCGTCTGTCTTTCCGGTGCGTCGCAGGGCCTGCATCAAGTGGTAGAGCGCCTCAGGATCTTCAGGTTCTTTGACGAGTACCATGCGCGATTGTTGGATCGATTTCTGCAACTGCCCTGATTTAAGGTACAGGCTTCCGAGCACGTCGCGGGCTTCGATAAGGTTGGGGTTCAAAGCAATCGCCCGCGTCGCTGCTGCTACTGCCTGGTTGAACTCCGCGCTGCCGGCCGCGGGTCCCTGTCGAGCTAGAATTTGAGCAAGAAGATATTCCAGAAATGCGTCGTTCGGATGAGCTTTCAGTTTCGCGCGCACGGAGATCAGCGCCGTATCAAGATCCTTTACCTGAAAACTTGCCAAACCATACGCTTCGGAGCCGAAAGCTTGATTGGGGTTCAACTTCTCTCCCGCTGCAAAATCTGCTTCTCCCTTTTCAGGCTGGCCGGATTGCACCTACAGTACGCCGCGAGCCGCGTGCAGCGCGGCCGAATCAGGAATTCTGCTCAGGCCCACATTGATCATGTCAATTCCAACCTGATAAGAGGAGTGATTCAGCGACAGGGTCGCTAAGTCAACATAGAACCTGGGATTATCTGTCGCCAGGATAATTGCTTGTCGCAGATACTGCAGCGCGTGAGGTGTGTCACCTATATTTTCGTAAGCTTCGGCGGCAAGATCAAGCACGTCGGGATCAGGAATTCCGGCATCGAGCGATGGTTGCAAGGATTGAATGGCGTCCTCATTCTTATTCGCCGTCAGTTGCGCTGCCGCCAGGTTATACCGCGCTCGAGGATCTTCCGGCGACGCTTCCAAGAGTTGCTGAAAGACTGGAATTGCTTCCTCCACTCGTTTCAGTCGAACCAGGCACTCACCGTATTCCTGGAGAGCGATTGGCTGAGAAGACAGCGCCGCGCCACTCGCCTGAAAGTGCTTCACAGCCGACGCGCAATCTTTCCGCCTATAAGCAATTGCAGCGAGCATCGCGTGCGTCATCGTATCATCGGGACGTAGATTGAGAAGTCTATTCAGCAAAGGCACAGCGCGCGCGCTACCGGCGTTGTATTCGATTTCCGCAGCCGACTCCAGCGCGGGTACATCGTTTGGCGCGAGCTTCAATGCCGCATCGTAGTCGGCCAATGCGCCACTCTTCTTTCCCAGCCCAGACAGCGCAAGTCCCTCCAGAGTTAGAATTTTCGGGTCATTTGGTGATTGCTGAAGTTTGGCGTGCGCTACTTGATCGGCCTGATCATACTGCTGCGCGCGCAACGCATTAGTGATGGTACGCACCGAGTCGTCGCTGCTCTGCGCCGCAGCAGAGTACATGCCGAGCAGAACGAAGGCAGCGAACGCTAATCTGCTCATCACGCGGAAATCGCCTGCGGAAGTCACCTGGATATTCCTCAATCGGATTACAAGACGAGCAAGAAGATGTTGGTAGGGGCGGTGGGGATGCCGCGTGGTAATAAGAATCGCCGGCAGAATGTCTTTCGCGTCCTGACCGTTCACGCGATGCCAGGAGAGCACCTCATCCTCAAAATGCACTCCCTGGGGACCGTGGACGACAACTGCGTTGGAGCGGGATGCCATGTCGGCCATGCGTGGCAAGTTCGCACGAACCGTATCACCAAGTGGTTCCTTCCAGCCGTAATCAAGCAGGTAAACGTAGTACGCGCGCTCCGCGCCGGTGGGTACCCATCCGCATAGTCGGGATATTTGCTTAGGATGCGATTGAGTGCAGGCAACAACGCATCGGGGTTGTTAATGCCCTGGTTCTGCTTCATTGCCTCCCCAAGCATCCGCTCTGGTTCCGTCGGAACATAGGCGGGGAACGGCTCGACCCGCAGTTCGTCAGGTTCCTGAATACCTGGTATGAGGATAGGCTCGCGATGCAGATTCACGGAGACGCTATCGTGACCGTGCTTTGAATAAACGCGGTATATGAGAGCGGCTATCACGGCGAGCAGTACAACCAGAGCGATGCTTTTCAAAAAGCGAGCCATATCCTTCCAGTCATCAGGAGTTGAGCAACTTTGCCCGTATCCCGAACTCATTTGCGCTCACGTATACAAGCTGTCCCAATCTTCACCGAGCACCCAGCGAAGAGCGGAGAGCTTGCCGTTGATCATTCCCCATTCAAAATCGTCCCACGGACCTAGATTGTCCAGTCCGTATTTCTTTTCGACTTTAGCAGCGCTCTTCAACGCTCCCTCCCAGATGTAGCGTTGAATGGGACGGCGTTCATGATCTTTCACGGGAAAGGTCTCTTTCTCAACGATTTTTATCTTCCCATCCTTTATCATTTCACGCCGAATTTGGTGCCTGTTGTACCAGACTTTATTCGTTAGCTCATCTATAGAGTTGAGAATCTCGGGGAGCCTCCGCGGTTCTTCAATCCATTCCTGCTCGATCATGAGGTCGGCAAATTGCTCTGGCCTGACGCGGCGCAGCGCTTCGACCAGGGTGATGAAGTAGAGCGATCGCACGCGCGAGAAAGATGCCGCGATATCGGGGTGCGGCAGTTTGTTGTTCGCATTTGGGTGGCTGAAGTCCTTGATGTTATGCGTGACGAAGGCAAAGCGGCTGCCAGGTGCTGCTCTGGCCGTGACCGCATCTGCATAGACCTCGATCAGAACCGCATCGTCAATGCCGTTCCGCTGCCTGTGAAACGGAGCGCGCTTGTCGATGGCACGCTGGGCCGCCCGCAGTTTTACCGAATCGGAAATCTCGACAACGGCCGTGTCCGCGAAGAGCTTCTCTATGCGGCTCACGGTGTCCACGGCTGCTGAGCCCCATGTTGGTAGCCGATAATCTACGTCGTTGAGCTCGCTTAATACCGTGCTCTTTTTCCGTGGATCGCCAAACTTCTCCACGGCTTCCTTGGCGCGTTTCAGCGTGCTGGACAAACTGCGACTGCTGTCCTCGATAACGCGTGCTTTATTGCGGGCAAATTCATCGACGACTGTACGCGGAAGGATGAGTGCAATGTCGCCCTGTCGGATGAGTTCTTCGAGCGCGGCGAGTATCGCCTGCTGCTGGTAATCCTTGGCAACATCGAGCCACGCGCACGTGTCTATCAGGAGGTTGAACCTGGCCTCTTTTTTCCGCGCAGTCATGTATGCCTCTTTCATTGTCGGCGGCACGCGCTGTCCGTTGACGGTCTGATTCAGGTCTTCGTGCTGGAAAGCCGAAGCCATCCGCAAGCATGCACGCGGCATGCCCGCCTCAAATAACCAGGTGCGGCGCTACAAGCCCAATGAACTCGCGCGGCGTTATGATCTTGGTTTTCTTCCAGAATCTTGGAAAATGCCGCTGATTGCCGGTTACAAGATAATCGGCGCGCGCCGCGTCGGCGCATTCCAGGAACCTATTGTCATCAGGATCGCCTGCAGCCTCGATCGGCCGCGAAGGCACAACCAGCCTGCTGCGGTTATGCACGAGCTGGAGCAATTGCAGGCGAAGGCCCTTGCGGATTTTCAATTCGGGGCGGGCGAGCACGTCTTCGTACTCATCGATGATGGGCTGTGACACGTAGAGGCGAGCGGGCTTCGTAATCGCCAGAAGGAAGGTGGTGCGTTGCAACCCTTCGGGCTTGAGCGCGGCCGAAACCAGCACGTTCGTGTCAATGACAAGCCGCAGCGGAAGCATCAGCGCTTCGGTTTAGCGGCGCGTGCGGCCTTGATGGCCTGATCGATCTGACGCGCGGTCAGCTTGCTTGTCCCTTTGCGCTCGGATTCCTCACCGAGGATTTTCAAAACTTCGGGTTCGGGCGCGGCGAGCTTCACGTAGTCGCGAATGCTGAGCAGCACCGCCTTAGGCGTCCCACGCTTTTCGATGACAAGAGACCGGCGCTCGTCTTCGACGCGGCGCAGAAGCTTGCCAAAGTTGGTACGGGCCTTTAGGGCCGAGACCACTATCGTGCCATTTTTGTCGGTGGTAAGGCTTGCCATGAACTCTCCATTTCGCTTGCATGAAATGTACAGTTCGGTAGAGGTAGAGTCAATAGTATTACGGCGAATCAGCCTCCGCTGCCCCGCCTGCGGCCTTCCTCTGCCGCCGCGGCCCGCGTTGAGGGTCGTGATGCGTGCGTAGCTTTCGTCGCCGCACCTTGCGCGCTCCCTGGCTTTCTCGCTGACTTCCAGCAGTTTCTGTTCGGTTTCCTCGACGCTCCAGCCACGCTGCGCCGCCATCTTGCAAAAGAAATAATCCGCGAGGCTGCGATCGGGACCGTCGCCAGTGCTCGACTGACCTGACCGGGGTTTTTTGTACCAGCGGGAGTGAGAGAGAATTCACTCTGGAGGGAAGCTGGTATGCCGATGAAGAAATACAAGCCGGAACAGAT
>Ga0209221_1000085_pt1 | contig 55053 bp, 45 predicted proteins | sample BlaSpr_A8_Ref_O2_FD_187989 | JGI IMG/M metagenome (GOLD analysis project Ga0209221, IMG submission 187989) | Forest soil microbial communities from Thunder Bay, Ontario, Canada - Black Spruce, Ontario site 2_A8_Ref_O2 (SPAdes) (version 2) | ecosystem: Environmental > Terrestrial > Soil > Boreal...
CGCCGGTTCCGACATCGCCTTTCTCGGCGGCCTGATTCGCTACGCGATTGAGAACAACCGGATCGCGAAAGAATATCTCGTCAACTACACGAACGCCGCCTTCATCGTGAAAGAAGGTTTCAAACTTCCCGAAGACGGCCTGTATTCCGGATTCGACGCCGCCACGGCGACCTACGATAAAACCACCTGGAATTACGAAGGGACCGGCGGCGCGGCCGCTGCACCCTCAGCTTCAGGTCACGCGCCCGAACCGGCGCCCGGGAAGCCGGGCGGACCGGCGCCACCTCCGGGTCTGCCGTCAAACGTAGCCTTCGATCTCACCCTGCAGCATCCACGCTGCGTCTTCCAATTAATGAAACAGCAGTATTCCCGGTACACCCCCGAAACTGTCGAACGGATCACCGGTATCCCGAAGGACCAATACCTGAAGGCTGTCGATCTATTCACCTCAGTCCGAAAAGATGGCGACATGAAGAAGGTCGCCACCATCATCTATGCAGTCGGTTGGACGCAGCATACTTTTGGAACGCAGATCATCCGCACTGCCGCCATGATTCAACTCCTGCTGGGCAACGTCGGAAGAGCGGGCGGCGGCGTGAACGCTCTACGCGGCCATTCGAATATTCAAGGTGCGACCGACATGGCGGGCTTGTACGACTCACTGCCCGGTTACCTCAAAGGGCCGGTTCCAGACGACAAGGATTTGGCTACCTATCTGAAGCGCACCACCCCGAAGTCGTCGAAACCCGCGCCGTGGGATTCGATGAACTACTACGCAAACACGCCGAAATTCATGGTGTCTTTGCTGAAGGGTTTCTATGGCGACGCGGCGACGAAAGAAAATGGCTTCGCCTTCGATTACTTGCCCAAAGCCGGACAGGATTGCTCGTGGACCCACATCTGGGACGACATGTACAACGGCAAAGTCAAGGGCATGCTGGCCTTCGGGATGAATGGCGTAATGATCGGCCCCGACACGAACAAGAACATAAATGCACTCAAGAAGGCTGACTGGCTGGTGGTGGGAGAGATTTATCAGGACGAGACCAGCGAGTTCTGGCGAGCGCCGGGGATCACTACCGAAGAACAAAAGAACATCAACACCACGGTTTACCGGTTACCCTGCGCGGGCTTTGCCGAAAAAGATGGCAGCATGACGAACTCCGCGCGCTGGGTCACATGGAAATATGCCGCTGTTCCACCTCCGGGAGAAGCGCGGCTCGATCAGGACATCATCGCGCAGATCTTCCTGCGGGTTCGTGATCTCTATAAGAAGGAAGGTGGAAAATTTCCTGACCCCATTCTGAATCTGAGTTGGGCCTATGCCGATGGGATTCATCCACCGCTTTCGCAAGTGGCAATGGAAATCAACGGTAAGGCTCTCGCCGACCTTAAAGATGATGCGACCGGACAGGTGATCAAAGCTGGTCAGCAGTTGCCCGGATTCGCGTGGTTGAAGGATGACGGCACCACCATGTGCGGTAATTGGATTTACTCGGGTTCGTGGACGGAGGCCGGATCGCAGATTCAGAAACGAGGCACGGAGGATCCATCGGGAATGGGAGTTTTCCCCAACTGGTCGTGGTCTTGGCCGGCGAACCGGCGCGTGCTCTACAACCGGGCTTCCTGCGACGTCGCCGGGAAGCCGTGGGACCCTGATCGCAAGCAAATCTGGTGGAACGAAGCAGCGGGGAAATGGGTTGGTAACGATGTGCCGGATTTCAAGCCCGACTCCCATCCCAAAGATCATATGGGTCCGTTTATTATGAATCCGGAAGGCATCGGGCGCTTGTTCGCTCCGATCGGCGTGCTCGCGGATGGGCCGTTCCCTGAGCACTATGAACCGATCGAAAGTCCGATCAAGAATCCGTTTCATCCCGATCAGTCGAATAATCCTCTGGTAAAGAAGTTCAAGACTCCTTTCGATAAATTTGGATCGCCGGAGGAGTACAGCATCGTCTGCACCACCTACCGGTTGACCGAACAGTATCACTACTGGACGAAGAACAATCCGATGAACGTCCAGCTCATCCCGGAACCGTTCGTGGAAATTCCGGTGGAGTTGGCGGACGAAAAGGGAATTCGTGGAACGGACAAGATCAAAGTGATCAGTGCGCGTGGAACCTACATCGCGAAAGCCTTCGTCACACGCCGCCTGAAGCCGATGATGATCGACGGCAAAAAGGTCTATCAGATCGGGTTGCCGATTCACCAGGGTTTCCGCGGCATCAGCGAAGATGAAGGAAGAAATGCACGGACGCCGGCAAATCTGTTGACGCCTGCGGTCACCGATCCGAATGCCCACACTCCGGAATCGAAGGGCTTCTTAGTGAAAGTCGAGAAGGCATAGGGCAGCCATGAGCCAGGCGGCAACAGAGCTAATCCGAATTTCCGGCCACGCGGGGGTCGTTCCCGGTAAAGGGCTGAACCGGGAGTTCCAGGTCTGCAAACTGGTTGACACCACCACTTGCATTGGCTGTAAAGCATGTGAAGTCGCCTGTCTGGAATGGAACGGTTACACCTTCACTGAAACTACCTTCGATAACACTTACCAGACCATGCCGGAGACGGCATGGAATTACTGGAACCTGATCAAGTTCAATGAACACGAACGCGCCGACGGCACCATGATGCTGCTCATGCGCAAGGATCAGTGCATGCATTGCGCCGATCCGGGCTGCTTGGCAGCCTGCCCGGCCGACGCCGCCATCGTTCAATACGCCAACGGCATTGTCGATTTCCAGGAGGCGAATTGCATTGGTTGCGGGTATTGCATGACTGGCTGCCCCTTCAACATTCCGAAATTTGATCCCCCGTCGCGTAAAGTCTTTAAGTGCACATTGTGCAACGACCGCGTGTCGGTGGGACTCGAACCAGCCTGCATCAAGGCCTGTCCCACGGGCTGCCTGCATTTTGGGACTAAGACGGAAATGAAGGAATTAGCGGAGACTCGCGCCGCGCAACTTCGCGACAATTCTGGATTTCAAGATGCAGGCGTCTACGATCCGGCTGGAGTGGGCGGAACCCATGTGATCTACGTGCTGCACGACGCGAAGAATCCGGAATTGTATGGAGGGTTACCCAGTGATCCGCGGATCCCCTGGTCGGTGCGCCTGTGGAAAGGACCGCTGAAGTGGATTGGGAATCTCGCAATGGTCGGCGGCATCGTCGGGATGGCGTTGCACTACATGCGATTTGGACCGAAGAAAGAAGAACCGATTCCACCCGATGCTCTGCCGAAGGATGAGCGGCGCGATGATGGGAGGCGCGTATGACAACCGACGCAGTTTCGCGCCCAACCGCCGCCGGACAAGAAGAAAAAAACATCCTGCGTTACACGTTTGCAGAACGCGTAAATCACTGGATTGGCGCTCTCTCGTATACCTACCTGTTAATGACCGGCCTTGCCTTCTGGTCGCCCTATCTGTACTGGATGGCCGCCGTTGTGGGAGGCGGTCCAACGGCGAGATTCTGGCATCCGTGGCTCGGATTGATTTTTACAGCGTCACTCGTCTGGACATTCAAAGAGTGGCACGGTGACATGCAAATTACCGACGCCGATCGCGCGTGGGGGAAAGCGATCCCGGATTACATAAAGAACGAAGATGAGAAACTCCCCCCGGTGGGACGGTTCAACTTCGGGCAAAAGCTATTCTTCTGGGGAATTTTCTACGGCGTGATCCTGTTGCTGCTCTCGGGCGTCGTCTTGTGGTACACCGAGACGCTCCCGTGGAGTCTCCGGTTTGTGCGCTACGCCGCGATCCTGATTCACGCGAGCGTGGCGCTCATCACGATTGGACTCTTTCTGATTCATGTGTACATGAGCGCCATCCTTGAAGAGGGTAGCTTTGGATCCATGATTCATGGCTACGTCACACGAGCATGGGCCTGGACGTTCCATCGCACGTGGTACTACGACGTCATCGGCAAACCCCGACCCCAGCGATGACCGACGCGAAGTGGGATCGTCGTATCCATCGCGCCAGCGAACTAGCCTCCACTTACCCTTTTTCCGCCCAAGGACTGCGGTACTATGCGCGGGTCGCAACATTTCAGAAGAGCCTTTACAACAAAGTCCAGAAAGCGCTCGCGGATTCGCCGAAGATTTCATCGGATCGCCCTCTGCGCGATGAATTGGATCTTTTCCTTCTCTTGCCGAAGTTTCCCGAATTCCTTTCAGTGATCCAACAGGTTGCCCCAGCGCCGCTTGCTCGAGTCTCCGACGTTCTGGCGCAAAAGGGGCCAGCCGCATGGCAACACGCGATCGAAGACTTCTGGCACGGGGAACCAGAATTGGCGGAAGGTGTAGACGACACCGTGCAAGTCCAATCTTCCGATCGAGCACTCGCATGGATATTTCTTCAACCCTACGCCGAATATCTAGCCGATCATCGCGAAGTAACGATTGTGGATGGAACTCCATCGACCTGCCCGCTTTGCGGCGGCAAGCCCGCCGTCGGCGTCTTGCGCAGCGAAGGTGATGGTGCGAAAAAGTCGCTGATTTGCATGCTTTGTTCGCACGAGTGGCTTTTCCGAAGAATTTATTGTCCGGCGTGTGGAGAAGAACGAGAACCGCAGATGGCATATTATTCAGCGCCGGAGATCGCGCACGTCCGTGTGGACGTCTGTGACACATGCCATACTTATCTAAAGAGTATCGATTTGACGAAAACGGGGCTCGCAGTTGCCGTTGTAGATGAGTTGGCGACGATCCCTTTGGACCTGTGGGCACGCGAACACGGGTACGAGAAACTACAAATCAACCTGTTAGGAACCTGACCGGACGTTCTGGAGGACTTCAGCTTGTTTGGAGCCAGTAATTAAAAACGTTTTGCGGTGAATCGAGAGCAGAGGAATGAGGCACAAATATCCGATCCGTACCTGGGCTGAACTCCGTCCTGAGGATCTGATCTCCATTGCTCTATCCACTCGCGCGGAATCGCGTCGGCGTGTCTTAGGACATTACCGCGAAGAACAGGAAACGAGCGATGACTCTGCTCTTATTGTTGGCAGTGCCATTACGGGCAATTGCTGCGCCATGAATAGATGCTACCTCTCCCCCGCAAGAGTTGTTCGAGAGGCCCGCTGGGGAACACCGTCTTATCGTCATGTCGAATCGTGTTGCACCGCGTCAACAGAAGTGTCTTCGTAGAATAGAAATGTCTGTGCACTATAGCCCAATATCAAATGAAAAGAGCTTGTCCTGAATGCAACTTGGCGAGCTCGTGTCATCTCCCGTCGGAGCATTTGTAGTCCTGGTGATCGCTGCCTACCTTGAAGTACAGGGAGACGCTTGTTTTCAATCCGGTCTCTATCATTCGGAGGGTGTCAAACGAATCGGTTGGTTCGTCGCCGGCACGGTTGTGCTGGTTTGCTACAGCCTTTTCCTGAACTCGTCCGAAGTTGATTTCGGAAAACTGCTGGGCACGTATGTGGTGCTCTTTTTCCTCGTCGCGCAAGTCGTAGCAAAGCTCCAGTTTCACCTCGTCCCGAGCAAACCGATTTATGTCGGCGGAGCATTCGTAGTAGTCGGAGGCTTAATCATGTCCCTTTGGAAAACTTGAGCTTTGCGAATCTTCTTCTGAGTCTGTATGGGGACCGGACAGGCATGACGGAAACTGACACAATATGCTACACACTTTCGCAATCGTCGAACGGTAAATCCTTTATTTGAAATAGTGTAGAGCAACACGCAGGGGACTTAAATCCGCAGGGGAGAAAAGCTCTGTGGGGGTTCGATTCGATTTCCCGAACCGTTGCCAAGTCCCTGATATCGTAGAACCGTTTGCGTCTTATCCTCAACCCGCTGGAGAGTGAAAATGCGACCCTTCCGTCCAACCTGCGTCATTATGCACTTGATTTTATGTGTTTTGATTTTTTCCGTCGCGAGTAGCGCCCAGACCTCATCCCAGCCAGCCAAGAAGCCCGATCTCAGGCAGCAGCCAACACTTTACGTGGTCGGCTACGCTCACCTGGATACGGAATGGCGATGGGAGTATCCGCAGGTCATCGACGAATATCTTCGCAAGACCATGGAAGAAAACTTCAAGTTCGTCGATAAATATCCGCATTACGTTTTCAACTTCAGCGGCGCCAACCGTTACCGATTGATGAAAGAATATTACCCCGCTGATTTTGCCCGGCTGAAAAAATATGTGGACGAAGGCCGATGGTTTCCCGCCGGATCTTCGATGGAAGAAGGAGATGTAAACACGCCCAGCGCTGAAACCATCATCCGCCAGATTCTTTATGGCAATGATTGGTTCCGCAAAGAACTGGGTAAGACCAGCGCCGAATACATGCTGCCCGATTGTTTCGGATTTCCCTCGTCTCTGCCGACAATTCTGGCGCACTCCGGCGTGAAAGGATTTTCGACGCAGAAACTCGTATGGGGATCGTCGGCCCCCGGTGGAGGCCCGGAATCCCTGGAAAAAACGCCGGAAGGTACCCCGTTCAATGTGGGGATATGGGTTGGTCCGGACGGCGAGAGCGTTCTGGCGGGATTGAACCCAGGCGACTACGCAGGAGGAATCAACAGCGATTTGAGCAAGCCTCTTCCGCCGTTGCCTGCCGACGAAGTTCTCGACAATCTCAATAAGAAGTTCCAGCCGCTTCGAGAAGCGCTGGTCCATGCCGATCAAAATAATTCAACAATGGACACGAAGCAACTTGAAGAGTATTTGGCAATCCGGAATCAGCGGAAGACCGAATCTGAAATGCAACACGATCGCGAGTTAAGCCGCCACCAGAGCGACTGGGCTGCACGCGTAGAGCTGAATGGCAAAGTCAGTGGTGTGTTCACTGATTATCATTATTACGGAACAGGCGACATCGGCGGAACCCCGGATGAAGATTCGGTGAAGCGTCTGGAAGCGATTATCACGCACGGCACAGCCAGCCTCCCGCTCGATGTGGACACTCTTTTTTCCCGTTTTTCCCACGAGCAGGGACCTGCGGTACAGCTTGGCGAGGGACCGGTGCACGTGATTTCGGCAAATGCCGAGCAGATGTTTCTCGATATCACTCCAGATGAGGCCGCTGGACTTCCTCGCTACACCGGCGAAATGGAGTTGACTAACCACTCTGCCGGATCCCTGACCTCGGAGGCATATCAGAAGCGTTGGCTTCGCAAAGAAGAGTTGCTGGCCGATGCCGCGGAAAAAACTTCGGTCATGGCGGAATGGTTGGGAGGGCGGCCGTATCCCATGCAGCGTTTAAATGATGCCTGGACGCTGGTGATGGGTGGCCATTTTCATGATCTCGCCGCTGGCACCGCTACCCCAAAGGCCTACGAATTTGCTTGGAACGACGATGTGATCGCGATGAATCAATTTGCCGGAGTGCTGGGTGATGCAACCAGCGCGGTTTCGGCCGCGCTCGACACTGAGGGTGAAGGGAAGGGAATTCCGCTAGTCGTTTTTAATCCACTGAACATTGCGCGCGAAGATGTGGTGGAAGCGAAAGTGGATTTTCCCGCTGGCATGCCGAAGTCCGTGCATGTGACAGGCCCAGGCGGCAAGGAGGTGCCAGCACAGATTTCGGATGGCAAAGTGATTTTCGTGGCTAAGACGCCATCTGTGGGCTATGCGGTTTACGATGTTCAGCCCGGCACTGGCCCAACTAGTGATGTTCCGCATGCCACAGAGAATTCACTGGAGAACCAATACTACCGCGTGAAGCTGAATGCTGATGGCGACGTAGCAAGTATCTTTGACAAATCCATTGGCAAGGAGCTGCTCTCCGCTCCCGCCCGCCTTGCTATCTCATACGACAACCCCGAGCAGTGGCCGGCGTGGAATATGGACTGGGAACAGGAACAGGCTGCACCGAAAGCATACGTCAGCGGTCCGGTGAAGATTCGGGTGACAGAAAATGGTCCTGCGCGGGTGGCCGTGGAAGTTTCACGGGAAAGCGCTGGCTCGAAGTTTGTCCAGACCATCAGCCTGTCGGCTGGTGACGCAGGAAAGCGAGTGGAATTCAGAAACGTCATTGACTGGAACACCAAAGAGTCAAATCTGAAAGCCACTTTTCCGCTCACCGCTTCGAACGAGATGGCGACTTATAACTGGGACATCGGCACTATCGAGCGACCCACCGCTCAGCCGAAGAAATTCGAGGTGCCCTCCCATCAGTGGATTGATCTTACCGATGCGAGCGGTAGCTTCGGTGCTACCATCCTCACTGATTGCAAGAACGGATCCGACAAGCCGAACGATCACACGATTCGATTGACCCTGATTCGCACGCCAGGCACACGCGGAGGCTACGCCGATGAAGGCACGCAGGACATCGGCCATCATGAGTTCGTTTACGGCATCGCTGGGCACGCTGACGGCTGGCGACAGGGGGAGACCGATTGGCAAGGCCAGCGACTGAACGATCCGCTGATTGCATTTGCGACTTCGAAACATGCTGGTGCGCTTGGCCGCGAGTTCTCTTTGCTGAAGGTCAGCAATTCTCGGATTCGAGTATTGGCGCTAAAAAAAGCGGAACAAGGCGACGAGATTATCGTGCGCATGGTCGAACTCGACGGCAAGCCGCAGCCTGACGTGCGTGTGGTCTTTGCCACGCCAATCGCCGCCGCGCGAGAAGTCAATGGACAAGAACAGCCGATCGGACTAGCGACCGTGAAGGATGGCGTTTTAGAAACTGCCTTCACCGCTTATCAGCCACGCACATTCGCAGTCAGGCTAGCCGCGCCACGCACCAAGATTGAAGTTGTGCGCTCGTCCACGGTGCCACTGAGGTACGATCTGGCGACCGCTACTAACGATGGCGCAAAATCCGAGGGAGGATTTGATGGTAAAGGCAATGCTCTGCCCGCTGAGATGCTGCCTTCCCGGATCACATTTAATGATGTCCCATTCGAACTCGCTCCAGCAAAAACCGGCATGCCTAACGCCGTCCTAACAAATGGGCAGACGATTGAGTTGCCAGCCGGTCACTATAACCGCGTCTACATTTTGGCGGCTTCAGCAGGTGGCGATCAGCGGGCAATATTCAACCTTGGCAGCACGCAAGCTGAGTTAAATATTGAAGACTGGGGTGGATTCATCGGTCAGTGGGACGACCGCCGCTGGACTTCGAAGGACACCTCGCACGATGACTACGGCGAAATGACGGGCATCACACCGGGCTACATCAAGCGCGCTGATCTTGCCTGGTACTGTACGCATCATCACAACTCTGCGGGCGAAAATGCGACATACCGCTATTCCTATCTGTTTGCCTATCCGATCGATTTGCCCCCAGGAACGAAAAGTGTGAAGTTGCCGGACAACGACAAGATCCGGATTCTCGCCATGTCGGTTGCCGACGAAAGTCCGGAAGCGAAGCCAGTGCAGCCTCTTTATGATGTGCTGCCGCCCGTTGCAGCAAAAGAGTAACGTGAAAAGCTGCTCGCCGAGGGGCAATGAGGAAGATCTACGCAGGTTCCGGGATGGGTTCGATGCGTCCCAGCAGGAAAACGTAGCCGGCAATTCCCGCTAGCAGAATTATGGTCGCCGTGACGAATGCGGCCGCGAAAGAATGTGAGGCGGAAACAATATATCCAGTGATGATCGGCGCAGAAATTGCCGCGATCTGGCCGCACAGGTTCACCGCTCCGGCAAGAGTTCCCACGCTTTCCCGCGGCGAAATAAGCGAGGGTACAGTCCAAGCCACCGGCGCAGCAGCGGCCAAGCCGCCAAGCGCGAGGCTGATCCAGATAAGTGCGGCTGTAGGTGTATGCGCGCTCGCAGCGCCGAAAATCGCCAGGCCAAAAGCCGTTCCCGCCACAAGGACAGTTTGACGCACCCGATTTGCATCGTAGCCGCGCTGGATTAGGCTATCGACCAGCCAACCGCCGATCAGCAAGTCCGTAACTGTGGCAAATAACCAAGGCACGCTTGTATAGAAAACTGAGTGGAACAAATCCATGTGAAGGGAAACCGAAAGATAGCTGGGTAGCCATGTTAGCAGAAGAAAAAACGTGTAATTATAGGCTCCCCATCCCAACGCGAGACCATAAACCTTTCGCTGTCGTAATAGATATCCAAGAGAGCTTCCGCTGCGTACTTTCGCCTGGCCTTCCAACTGCGCGCCACCCTGCAAAATAAAATCGTGTTCCTGCGGTGAAAGGGCTCTGTCTTCGCTGGGATTGCGATAGATCAAATAAAACAAAACGAAATAGAGAAAGCTGATGAATCCAGTAGCCGCAAAACTCCAGCGCCAGCCAAAATATACGAGCAGCAACCCAATCAGGGGCACCCCAATGGCGCTCGACAGTTTAGCGGCAGCGTCGGTGATCGCCATCGCCAGACTTCTTTCCTCTTGCGTAAACCAATAACCCAACGCTTTGGCATTTGCTGGAAACGTGGGAGATTCGCTGACGCCCAAAAGAAAGCGGGCTCCAAAAAACCAACCCAGGGTCGGTGCGATGGCTGCGGCAAACGACGAGATGCTCCAAAGCAACGCGCTTAACCTTCCCACGCGCCGCACTCCCCAGCGATCGAGCAATATTCCGCAGGGCATTTGCATTACTGCATAAGTCCAACTGAAAGCGCTGGAAAGATATCCAAAGGCGATCAACGACAAGCCGAACGAATCGTGAAGCGCATCGCGGGAGACCGATAAATTAATGCGGTCGAAGAAGTTGACGAGAACACCGAGCGCAAGTAGAAAAGCAATTCGCCAGCGCCGCCGGGGAACGGCAGAGTTTACGGTGAGCGTTTTATCGCTCACTGAACACCGATGCCTGCCAGCAATCCACCATCAACCAGGTAATCGCCTCCGGTGCAAAATCCCGCTTTATCGGATGCCAGAAAAGCCGCCAGTTCCGCCACTTCCTCAACCGTGCCAATGCGTCCAAGCGGATGCGCCACGCCAAAACGTGCGAACACTTCCTCAGGCGGTAAATCGGGTGAGAAGTTCGCAGCCGAGCGCGCCAGCATGGGCGTGCGAATCGATCCCGGGCTGATCGAATTCACGCGAATGCTATCGCCCGCGTGATCCAGAGCCATAGCGCGCGTCAAACTGTGAATTGCCCCCTTCGATGCGGCATATGCGGCCACGCCGCGCTGGCAAGCATGACCCTGCACCGAAGCCACATTAATGATGGATCCGCCGTCGCGCTTTCTCATCTCCGGAATGCCGAAGTGCGCCGTGAGATAGATGCTAGCCACGTTGACCAGCATGCAGCGGTTCCAGGTGGCGAGATCTGTTTCGAGGACTGTCCCAAAGGGATGAATTCCAGCGGCATTAACGATAATATCCAGCCCTCCGGCTTGGCGGGCGATTTTCGCAATGATCGAACGCACTCGGTCAGCATCGGTCACGTCGCAGTCTTCCACCCGCAGAGTCAAATTATGGGCCGCGGATTCACGCCCCAATTCTTCATTGCCATTCTTTTCAACTCCGCATGCGACAACGTGAGCTCCGCCCGAGGCCAATCGAATGGCAATCCCTCGTCCAATTCCTGTCGTACCGGTGACCAGAGCTACCTTGCCTGCAAAATCATTCATAGAGGCTTGACCCTCATTTTTATTTTTGTGCTCGATCTACGGATGCAAAGCGTGCGGTAAGGTTAAAACAGCGATTCCCGTGTTGCATATTCCAGCCCTCGTATAACCCCGCGCAACTCGGCAAGCCCCTTCAACCTGCCTACGAACGAATAGCCCGGGTTGACTTTCCTCCCGCTGTCATCTCCCAGCAAATGCCCATGGTCCGGCCGCATCGGAATCTCGTCGTTTTTACGGTTACGCCCATCGCGCCTGCGTCGCGCCTCTTCTTGCATCAGAGCAAGGATCGTACCCACCATGTCAGAACTGCCGTTAAGGTGTTCAGCCTCATGAAACGATCCATACGCTTCTCTCGTAACCTGCCGCAGATGCGCGAAATGTATGCGAGGCGCGAACTCCCGGACCATCGCAAGTAAATCATTGTCCTCTCTAGCTCCGAACGACCCGACACAAAAGGTCAGTCCGTTGGCCGGAGCATCGAACGCCAAGAAAATCTTGCGCACATCTTCGGCCGTCGAAACCACACGCGGCAAACCGAACAGCGACCACGGGGGATCGTCGGGATGGATCCCAAGGCAAAGTCCGAACTCTTGCGCTACCGGAACTACTTCTCGTAAAAACTCGAAAAGATTGGCCCGCACATCATCCGGTGTCATGTCATCGTATTCAGCGATCTGACTTCGAATCGCTTCGCGATCGTAGGATGCCTCGGCGCCAGGAAGTCCGGCAATAATGTTTTGTTCTAAATTTGTTCGGCGCGATTCCGACATTGACGCGAAGCGGTCGCGAGCCGCTCGAAGCCCTTCGTCCGGATATGAACCCTCGGCGCCTTTCCGCTTAAGGATGAACAAATCGTATGCCGCAAAATCAACCGCATCAAAGCGCAGAGCATAACCACCGTTCGGCAAAAGCCATTGCAGATCCGTCCGTGTCCAATCCACCACCGGCATAAAGTTGTAGCAGACAACCGGCACACCCGCCTTCGCCACAGCGGCCAAACTATCCTTCCAGGCTCCGATGTATTTCCGGTAAGGTCCAGTTCGAAGCTTGATTGAGTTATGGATAGGAATACTTTCTACAACCGACCACACCAATCCGGCTGCGAGGATCGCATCTTTACGCTTTAATACCTCATCCAGGGGCCAAGCTTCGCCTCGATAGAGATGATGCAGTGCAGAGACGATTCCCGAGGCTCCCGCCTGCTTTATATAGTCCAGCGAAATCGGATCGTCGGGCCCGAACCACCGCCACGTTTGTTTCATGATCGATACATCGCCTTGGGCGTTTAACGAAACTTAACGCGTGATGCGTGCCGATGCCCCGCGCATCACGGATTCAACTTCAGAAAGCGTCGCCATGCTGGTATCTCCCGGCGTCGTCATGGCCAGGGCTCCGTGCGCCACGCCGCACTGGACCGCCCATTCCGACCCTTTGCCCGCTAAAACTCCATAAATAAGACCTGAAGCAAATGAGTCGCCGCCCCCAACTCGGTCCATGATTTCAAGCTCTCGCTGCTCGACATAGACGATTTTTCCTTCGTACAAGGCAATAGCGCCCCAGTCATTTTTCGTGGCGGTGTGGGCGGTACGCAGCGTAGTCGCGATCAACTTAAGGTTAGGGTACAACTCCGCTACTTTGTGCAGCAGAGCTTTGTAACTTGAGATCGGGAGTTGCGCAAAATCTTCTCCGACGCCCTCGATCGGAACCCCAAGCGCCGCTGAGAAGTCTTCCTCATTCCCGAACAACACGTCCACTGTGGAGACCAGTTCACGATTTACTTCCTGAGCTTTTGTTTTGCCGCCGATACCCTTCCACAACGAGTCGCGGTAGTTCAGATCATAGGAGACGATGGTTTTCGCGGCACGAGCTGTATCCACGGCGGCCTTGGCGACCAATGCTGACGATGAGGACAATGCGGCGAAAATTCCCCCCGTATGCAGCCAACGGGAGCCGTTCTTGGTGAAAATGTATTCCCAATCGAAGTCGCCGGGCTGGCTATTCGCGATCGCCGTATGGCCGCGATCCGAACATCCCACAGCCGCGCGCACGCCAAATCCACGCTCGGTAAAATTCAATCCGTTGCGCACCGTTCTACCGATGCCGTCGTAAGGCACCCAGCGGACCAGAGAGGTATCGACTCCTCCCTGCAACATCAGATCTTCAATCAACTGTCCGATTGGATTCTTGGCGAACGCGGTGATCATTGCGGTTCGCATCCCGAAGCATCGGCGCAAGCCGCGGGCGACATTGTATTCCCCGCCGCCCTCCCAGGCTCGGAACTGTCGCGCAGTATGGATGCGTTCTTCTCCGGGATCAAGCCGCAGCATTACCTCGCCAAGGCTGACGCAGTCCCACCGACAACTTTCGGCTGCTTTTAATACGATCGAGTCCATATTTTCCTAGTCACAATTGGTGCGTCTCGCCCGACTGTGACGATATTGTACTTGGCTCCAGTACCCGCGGTTTTAGAGAGGCATACGCCAGACTCGAATAGCGCTGTGGATTTGTGTAGCGCAACCGCAAGTGGTCGATCATAGCTTCTTCGGCTGTTTTCTCCGACTTGCCCAGCACAACATCCAACAGTTGCCGGTGATGGTTTAGGGGCCAAAGTCTTTCTTTGTGGTTTGTGTACTCCAGAGCCTGGTGAGCGAAGAGCATTGGAACCTGAGAGTTTAAAACCTTCTCCAAATAATTATTACCGCTCAGGTTCCAGAGTGCGCGATGAAACTCCAAGTCCAGCGCCGCGGCATCGACTTCCGAACCCGCATTCCATTTTTCCATCCGCTCCACAAGAACAAGTAGCTGCGCCTCAGAGGCAGCGGTCAGTCGCGCGCGGCATAACTTTATGGCTTCCGCCTCTAGAATGATCCGCAGGCTGTTAATTTTCTGGCAGTCGTCATCGCTCAAAATATTTACGAACATGCCCCGTCGCGGATGGTTCATGACCAATCCCTGCTCTTGCAGGTGCAGCAGAGCCTCGCGAACCGGAATTCGGCTCACGCCGTACTTTCTGGCTAATTGAGTTTCATTCAAGCGGTCGCCGGGCTTAAATGCGCGGGTTATGATGGCATCCCGCAAAGACGTAATTAAGTGCGCCTTGAGGGTGGCACGCGGCAAATCGTTCGCGACGCTGACACGCTTCGACATTTAAAAATTATCGGTATTCAATTTGCAGTCGGGCTTGCCACAAAATATAGTAAAGCCTTGTAAATCATCATCTATACTGTATACTATTCACGAAATCCTGATGGAGAGCAAGATGTTTATAGGTGAGCCGCATCAAACTATGCCACCAGCATCGTAGAGCGCCTTCTTCAAGAGAATGGAAGGAGCACGCAATCAATTGAAGCTTACCCGCTTGAAAACCGCAGTCGTCGAGGGAAATTTCGACTGGACGTTTGTCAGGCTTGAAACTGACGAAGGCCTGCAAGGTTTAGGAGAATGCTTCTTCGCTCCCGGATTAACCTCAATTCTGCGCTCACTCGAACCTCTATTGATTGGCGAGGACCCTCGGGATGTTCATCGCCTATTCCGCAAACTGCAGCTGGCAACTTCAGGGGCGGGGTCGATTGCGGGCATCATCTACAACGCGATCAGCGGGATCGAAGCTGCGTTATGGGATTTGCTGGGCCAGTGGCTCGAAGTACCCATCTATCGTTTGTTGGGTGGAAAATTCCGCGACCGCGTCCGCGTTTATGCGGACTGCCACGGAGGCGAAGCGCTGGAGAGTCTTGATGAAGTTCTCCGTTCCCGCCGGGCCTCTTGGGAGGCCAAAGCGGCTGCGCATACTGCGCGAGACTATTACGGCGAGGTTACGGGAGAACTGCCCTCATCGCCGGAAGACTATCGCCGCCAAGCATTAAAGCGAAGAGCGGAAGGATATACTGCGCTGAAGTTCGATCTGGACGTGCCCGGAACCCAAGGTTCTGACCCCCATAATCGGGTGCTCACGAACCGGTCTATCGATCATATGGTGAGTTTGATCGGGGCGGTTTATGATGCCGTCGGTAAAGATACGGATATTGCCGTCGATTGTCATTGGCGGTATAACGCGGCCGATGTGATCAAGGTAGCGCGAGAACTGGAACCGTTTCGCTTGCTCTGGCTCGAGGATCCCGTTCCCCCAAGCAATACTGCCGCTTTAAAAGAAGTGAGTTCGAAGGTGCGAGTGCCGATCGCAACCGGCGAGAATCTTTTTCTCTTTGAGGGGTTTCAAGAAATCATCGCGGAGCACGCGCTGAGCGTAGTCACTCCTGATCTCCAAAAAGTTGGAGGCCTGGCCGTTGCGCATACTATCGCACAATTTGCCGATGTGCACACTATGCCCGTGGCCCTGCACAACATCAGCAGCCCGGTCGGCACACTGGCGTCAGCTCACTTCTGTGCGGCGATCCCCAATTTTCTGGCGCTGGAATTTCATGCGTCCGATGTGCCGTTCTGGAATGACCTTATCGAGGGTATGCCAAAACCAATAATCCAAAATGGCTTCATATCTTTGCCCGAAAAACCGGGACTGGGAATCACGTTGAACGAGGATGTTGCTCGCCGCTACGCGCGAAAGGGTGAGCCGTTTTTTGCATGAAAGCAGTTAAGAGTGCGACCTCAATGCACATGACAAAAATAGAAATCCTAGGCAAGATAATCCGCTTTGGAATTGTTGCGGTGATCCGCGCGGAAAGCCCCAAGCAAGCCCAGCAAATCGCCGAAGCTTGCGCGGCTGGCGGCGTGACCACGCTGGAAATTACCTTCACCGTTCCCGGAGCCGCTGGAGTGATCGAGCATCTGGCGAAGGAATGTTCAAAGGAAATACTGCTCGGAGCGGGTACCGTACTCGATCCAGAAACTGCACGCATTGCGATTCTCGCGGGAGCACAATTTGTAGTTAGTCCTGCGGTGAATATCGATACTGCGCGTTTATGTAACCGCTATCAAGTTCCCTATATGCCAGGAGCCGCAACCATCGGCGAGGTGATCGCTGCAATGGAGTGTGGTGCGGACATCGTGAAGGTCTTTCCCGGCGAGATTCTTGGGCCTCCATTCGTCAAGGCCGTGAAGGGGCCGCTGCCGCAGGCCCAACTGATGCCCACGGGAGGTGTAAGCCTGGAGAATGTTGGTCAATGGATCAATGCGGGCGCAGTCGCCATTGGAGTGGGCGGTAATCTGACTGCTGGCGCAAAGGCCGGCGATTTTGCTTCCATCACACGCCTCGCAAAGCAGTTCGTCGAAAAGGTCAAGGAGGCGCGCGGTCAATGAACAGCGCTAAATTATGGAATTCCGACGACGAACTTTTTGCCATCGTGCAACGCGAACTTTTCACCTGCGTAGTTGGCGACGTAATGGACAAATTAAATCTTCAGCATCAATTTCTTCCTCCGCAAATTCAGCCGCTTCGTCCGGATATGGTCGTGATTGGCCGCGCCATGCCGACTCTAGCAGTGGATGTCTTTGCAGAAAGGATCGAAGGCAGCGCGAACAAGCTGATGGATAAGCCTTTCGGCCTGATGCTGGAAGCGCTCGACGATCTCCATACGAACGAAGTCTACGTAAGCACCGGCTCCTCGCCCCGCAACGCTCTCTGGGGAGAGCTGATGAGCACCCGCGCCCGCAAACTGGGAAGCAGAGGGGCAGTCTTGCATGGCTATGTCAGGGACACCAAGGCGATCCTTAATCTGAATTTTCCGACTTTCGGTTTTGGTTCCTATGGGCAAGACTCGGCGCCGCGCTACAAAGTTGTCGACTTCCGCATCCCAGTTGAAATAGGTTCGGTGCGCGTGCGCCCCGGAGATATTCTGTTTGGCGATATCGACGGCGTGCTGGCGGTGCCAGCAGAAACCGAAACTGAAATCTTCACGCGGGCACTCGAAAAAGCGCGCGGCGAAAAGCTGGTTCGCAAGGCCATCGAGGGGGGAAGCACCGCCGTGCAGGCATTCGAAAAGTTCGGAATCATGTGAACACGATATGGATAGCCGCGCCATGACCGCAGTTCCATCTCGCCGGGAGCAGATTCACAGTTTTCTCCAACAAAATAATCTAGCCGCATGGATTGCCTGGAGACCCGATGAACTCCTCATACTTTCCGGATATTTTCCTTTCTGGGGAGCTTCGTTCCTGGTTTGCTTCGACGATCAGCAACCGGTGCTGTTTGTCCCGCAAATAGAGCCTCGCGATCATATTCCTCCCGGCATCCGTGTGAAGGAATATCCCTGGGGCGATCTTAAATGCTCCGATCCGTATTCCGTTCTTGTATCTTCCATCGGTGACGAGTTGGCTAATGCGAGGATTAAGCCGGAACGAGTGGGAATGAACCCCAGCGCCTCACGGACTTCGCTGCCGATTCAAGCTGGCGAGCAGATTCCGATTGCAGAAGATTTTGCCGCAAAACTTCAAACCCTTGCGGTGAAGGCGGATGCGCGGACCCAGCAGGCATTCGCGGACCTGTATCTCCGAAAAACTCAGGAAGAGGTCCGATCGATTCGCCTGGCGAATCAGGTCGCGAATGTTGGCCTCCGCGCTTTCGATGAAAATTTGCAGCCAGGTCTTACAGAGGCGGAAGTCGCAGCGGCGGTCGAGTCAGCCATCTATAAGCAGATTGGACGCGATGGCATCTTTCACTCCCGTGGTTGGGCCATGGTGCAGTCCGGCCCGAACAGCGCGGATGCCGGCAGATTCAATCGTTCGACCGGACGTCGCCTTCAGGACGGGGATCTGGTTTTGATTGAATTGGCGACGTGCGTCAACGGTTATTGGAGCGATCTGACCCGTACCGCTGCCATAGGTTCGCTGAAGACTGAACTTGCGGAACTGCTTGCGCTCGTCGAAGATGCGCAGCGATCCGCGATCAATGCCATTCGTTCCGGTGCATCAGCTGCAGGCATCGACGCAAGCGCTCGAGATAAAATCGCCGCGCAAGGGCTGTCTGCCTTCTTTACTCATCATACGGGCCACCACGTTGGTTTCCGGTATCACGATCCGGGATTTCTAATCGCGCCTGGCGTGAGCAGCGAGCTCGAGCCCGGTATGGTGCTGACCATTGAACCGGGAGCATACATTCCCGAACGCGGCGGCGGCGCGAGGATTGAAGATAACGTGCTGGTCACTCCAACCGGCCACGAAATGCTTTCCAGAATCAACCTAATCGCGAAGGAACCCCGATAGCCATGATCACAATCGATTTGTCGGGCAAGGCGATTCTGATCACGGGTGCGCTCGGCGCAATTGCCGAGCATATGGTGCGGCGGCTCGCGGAAGCGGGAGCCGCCCTAGTACTGACCGACATTAAGCTCACGGACGAAGCTAAAGAGACACTCACTAACTGGCAAATTCCGGCTTCTTCTTATTCATATTGTCCCGCGGACATCACCGACTCCAGCCACGTGGAACGAGTGGTGCAAACGGCTTTCGAGAAGTTTCCGGCAATAGATACAGTGATAGGCCATGCTGGCGGCTGCGGATTGCATCCCTTTGCCGCCACATCCGAAACCGAATACGAACGAATCTTCCGCTTCAATTATTTCGCGCAGACTTATCTTGCGCGCGCTGTGTTGACGCGGTGGACGAAGCGCCAGATTGCAGGGCACCTGATTTTTACTTCTTCCTACGTCGCTCGCATGCCGCACAGCCTGATTCCTTCTTACTCGTCTGCCAAAGCCGCGCTGGAAAACTTTGCCCGCAGTCTTGCACTTGAGTACGCGCTCACCGGGATTCGCGTGAACGTTGTTTCACCCGGCAACGTCGCCGCTGGTAGTTCATTGAAAGTGTTCGACGAGGATCCCGCTTACCGGGAGTTTGTACTGCGAGTTTCGCTGGGAAAGAGGAACAGCCCGGAGTCAATCGCAGATGCATTCGTCTTCCTGTGCTCCCCGCTCGCCCGCGAGATTAACGGGCAAGTCCTGAGTGCAGATTATGGCGGAGGAATCGGAAATCGGCTATGAAGATCGGTCTTGGCCTTTACCGTCACATGCTTACCCGCGATTATTACGACTTCGCGCGGCAGGCTGGCTGCACGCACGTGGTGGTTCACTTAGTGGATTATTTCAATCAAGGCCCATCCAACCCGCGAAACAATCAGCCGACCGGCTCGAAATATGAAGCATGGGGATTGGCCGGCGATCCCGATAGGCTGTGGTCCGTGCAAGAACTGAAAACTCTTCGCGGTGAAATTGAAGATGCCGGTTTGATTTTGGCGGCAATCGAGAACCTCGATCCTGCCCACTGGCACGATATTCTTCTGAATGGTCCCAAGCGCGTTCAGCAAATTGAAAAAGTGAAGACGATCATCCGCCGCATGGGCGAAGCTGGCGTCCCGGTGCTTGGCTACAACTTCAGTTTGGCAGGCGTGTGCGGACGCGTGACCGCTCCTCTTGGTCGCGGCGGTGCAATCACTCTTGGAATGGATGGCCCGGCCGATGATGCGCCCATTCCGAATGGAACGATCTGGAATATGATCTACGATCGCAATGCCGCCAGTGGAACTCTTCCAATAATCTCGCATGAGGAACTTTGGCAGCGCTTGCAAAGATTTCTTGAAGAAGTTATCCCCGTCGCCGAAGAATCTGGCGTGAAGCTTGCCGCACACCCCGACGATCCTCCCATGCCAACGATGCGACAACAGCCGCGCCTGGTCTACCAACCTCAGATGTATCAAAGGCTGATCGACCTTGCGCCCAGCCGCAGCAACGCTCTCGAATTGTGCGTGGGCACCCTCGCCGAAATGACGGAAGGCGATATCTACGACGCCGTAGATCGATATAGCAAACAAGGCAAGATCGCCTACATCCACCTACGCAATGTCGTCGGGAAAGTCCCGCATTATCGCGAGACTTTTATCGATGAAGGCGACGTAGACATGATCCGCATTATGGCAATTCTTCACCGCAACGGATTCGATGGTGTGCTCATTCCTGATCACACGCCGCAGATGACCTGCGCCGCCCCATGGCATGCCGGCATGGCCCACACGCTCGGATTTATGCTGGCGGCGAAAGCCATGATTGAGTCTTCGCAACAATCCAGATCAGATCTGGCAACCGCGCATGGAGGCCACTAGCCTGGAGAATACTCTCGCCCCGGCTTATTCGCGTGGCCCGCTGATTGTTGCCGCCAGTGTCTCCACTCTCGGGGGCCTGTTATTTGGTTACGACAACATTGTGATCAGCGGGGCAATTGGATACTTGAGCCAATTGTTCCGTTTGAATGCCGCCGGCATAGGCTGGGCCGCAGGGTGCGCGCTGGTGGGATGCATTGCGGGCTGCGCCGCCGCCGGAACAGTAGCCGATTATCTGGGGAAAAAGAAAGGCCTGGCGCTTTGCGCAGTCTGTTTCGCGCTCTCTTCGGTGGGAATGATGTTTGCCGCAAGCCTCCATCAATTTGTGATTTGGCGCTTGATTGGTGGCCTCGGGATCGGCGCGGCATCCGTGATCTCGCCAAACTACATTGCGGAAATTGCTCCCACGCGGGTTCGCGGCCGCTGCGTCACCCTTTACCAACTTGGCATTGTGGTGGGAATTCTCGCTGCGGTATTCGTGAACATGCTCATCCAGCGCATGGGGAACGAAGCCTGGAATATCGCCACCGGATGGCGATTGATGTTCCTCGCCGGGGTTGTGCCCGCCGTTTTATTTGGAGTGATGATTATTCCCGCAGTTGAAAGTCCGCGCTGGCTTATGAAAGTGGGCCGCCGGGAACAGGCCGTCGTCATCCTCGCCAAGATCAATGGTCCTGCGGCGGCGCAAAGTGAGGCGGGGGAAATCGAAGAGTCGTTGGCCACAGAAGAGGGCCACATTTCCGAACTCTTCACCACCTTCCGTCGTCCGCTTCTGCTTGGTATCATGCTGGCCGGCTTACAACAGCTCAGCGGAATTACTCCGTTGTTCTCTTTTCTCCCGGAGATCTTCCGCTCCGCCGGAACAGCCACCAGTGACGCATTCTTTCAGTCGGTGCTGGTGAGCCTTATCAATCTTCTGTTCACGCTGTTCGCTCTCTGGCTGGTGGACCGCGCTGGGCGTAAGACTTTGATCCTCGCTGGCACCACGCTTCAGTTTATTTCTCTTGCATTGGTGGGATGGTTCTACCACATTCACGGCAGCGGCCTGGCAGTTCTAATCCTTGTAATGAGCTTTGTCGCCGGACACGCCTTCGGGAACGGCGTGGCATGCTGGGTCATCATCTCGGAAATATATCCTACGAAGGTTCGCGGGCGCGGCATGTCGATCGCTACGACTGCACTCTGGATCGTCGGTTACCTCGGCAATCAACTATTTCCTGTGATGCAGAAGAATCTGGGGTCGGACGGCACCTTTTGGATATTCAGTGCAGGTGCGTTGTTAACAATCATTCTCGTCGGCTGGCTCATCCCTGAAACCAAAGGGCGCTCGCTCGAAGAGATCACCAAGCTTTGGACAGAAGAGAAAGTAATCATGGCGAGATAGAAGCCGTCGCCAGAAAAATGGGGCCTGATCGATGAAAAGACATATTCTGCAATATTCAATTTCGGTGTTACTCCTCTTCGCCGGGTGCTTTGCTCAAGATACAACTCACGCTGGATATCGAACCTTACATGTAGACGCCGGAAAGGTTGTTGGCGTCATCCGTTCGTTTCAAGGGCTCAACGGGCCACCGAGCCCGGTTATGGCGGGTCTTCCAACGCTCGTCCAACAATATAAGGACCTCCGAATCAATCAGGTCCGCACCCACGACTCCATGGGCCCAACCGATATCGACGCGCACTTCGACATTGGCAACGGCGACCTCGCATGGCTCATCCCGGACGACGCACAGCGTGCCGGCGTCGTCAAAGCTGGGAACGCCAGCATCATTTTTCCCGACTGGTCGGCCGATCCGGAGAAACCTGAAAGCTACAACTTCGCGGCAACCGACAAGCTGATCGCCGCCATTCGAGCTAGCGGGGCGGAAGTCTACTACCGGATCGGGCGCAGTTGGGGAGCTGCAAACATCAATCCGCCAGACGATTTCGACAAGTATGCCAGCGTGGTGAAACACATCGCCATGCACTACAACCAGGGCTGGGCGAATGGATTCCGCGTTAGCATTCGCTACTGGGAGTTCTGGAACGAGCCGGATGGATTGTTCTGGTCCGGCACGCCTGAGCAGTTCTATTCGTTGTATGGAAAAACCGCACTGGCCTTGAAGTCCGTGGACTCCACGCTAAAAGTGGGCGGCGACGCTAAAGCGTTTCCCTCGGATGACAGCGGCTATCGCGAAGGTTTCATCGACTACTGCGCCGCGCATCATCTGCCGCTCGATTTCTATTCCTGGCACACCTACGCGAACGCCTCCGCCGATCCTTATGACGCGGTAAGCCTTGCGAAAGAGATTCGCGGCATTCTCGATACGCATGGTTTTCCGCATGCTGAGAGCATCCTCTCCGAATGGAACTTGAGCGCCGACTTCACGGAGACAGAAAAAGCAGAACTGCAAGGCGCGCACAACGCGGCGTACATCGGCGCAGTGCTCAGCTATTTTGAGGATACCTCGATCGATCATGCTCACTTTTATCGCGGGGATTCGGCCTGGATGGGTCTTTTTGGGCTGGACAGCAAACCCTTCAAGACGGCATATGTATTCAAAGCCATGGGCAAAATGCAGGATACGCCGCAGCGACTTGCCCTGGAAGGCGCCGATACTTTAGGATTTGCCGGGCTCGCAGGCCGTTCCGCAGATGGCAAGACGATTCAGATTTTGCTCAGCAATTATGAGATTCCCAAGGACTACAAACCGGACTTCATGCCAATGCCTGCGGAGTTGCAGAAAGCCGCGCCGCCGATGCCCGACATGTCCAAAGTGAAGTTCCTGCCGCTGCGAAAGGATATCGTTTATCGCGACAACAGCGGCTACGATTTGACGGTGAACGATTTGCCTTGGGGAAAAGCGGGGTTCAAGATCAAACGCTACCGCGTCAGTAAGACGCAGAATCTCGATCTCGTAGAAGAGACAGAGGGCAAGAACGGTTCCGTTCATTTATCGAATGCGTTCTCTCCAGATTCTGTGGAACTGATCGTACTAGCGCGTCGCTGATAGACGGACGATTAGAAACGGCTGATCGAAGACGAGCAACGCGAGCGCTTATCCGACCGCGTTCTGCGAAATCACGTCCTTGTACCACTCCGCGCTTAGTTTCGGTGTACGCGTCAGCGTCTTGTAATCGACATAGTGCAGGCCGAAGCGTTTACTATAGCCGTCCGCCCACTCAAAGTTATCCATGAGGCTCCATAGGAAGTAACCTTTAAGCGGATAACCTTCCGAGGCTGCGCGATGCAGATGCGTAAGGTGGTTGCGCAAATACATCACCCGGTCCGTGTCTTCGATGCGTCCGTCGGCAGTGATCACATCGTCCGCGGAGCACCCATTCTCCGTGATGTAGATGGCCTTGGGTTTCCAGATATCGCCAACATTGCGAACGCCCCAATAGATCACTTCAGGGGCAATGTAGAGCCAATCGGACGCCATGCGGGGAAACGAAGTCTGGCGCTTCTCGATCACGTAGCCGGCAGGAGATGAATCGGCGCGAACATAATCCGGCGTGTAGATATTGAGTCCGACGAAATCCAGCGGGCTGCCGATGATCTTCATGTCGCCCGCTTGCACTTTGGGAGCATTTGCCCCCTGGCGCTGGAGATAGCCGTCGGTGTACTTGCCTTCCAGAACTGCGGTGAGGAACATTGCATTTTCCTCACGAGTGGCCCGCCTGGCAGCTTCAATCTGTTCGGCGTCTTCGATCACTGGCACGTAAACATTGGCATTTTCCGCGAGACCAACCTGGGTTCCACTCTTGGCGTTCGCCCGGATCGCTTGCACGCCCATGCCATGCGCCAGAATTACGTGATGGCGAACTTGATTGAGCTCTGCATCCGGCAAAATCAGACCGGGAGCGAACTTTCCTGTGCGGTAGCCATGGTCTGCAATGCAGTAGAACTCGTTAGTGGTGAAAAAGTGCTGAACCCGATCGGAAAGTTTCCCAGACACATAGCCCGCATAGTCGCCGAAAGCCTTTGCAGTGTCACGTGATTGCCAGGCTCCGGGTAAAGCTTGCGGCAAATCCCAGTGGAACAAGGTGATGTAAGGAGTAATGTCGTTCTTGAGTAATTCGTCGATAACTCGATTGTAATAATCCAGACCTTTCGGGTTCGGCTGTCCGGTTCCGTCGGGAAAAACGCGCGGCCAGGCAACCGACATGCGATAGCCGTGCACTCCCATGTTCTTCAACAACTGAACGTCTTCTTTGTAGAGGTGATACGAATTGTCCGCCACGTCCCCGGTCTGTCCCTGATAGGTCTTGCCGGGTGTGTGCGCGAACGTGTCCCATATGGAGGGCTTCCTGCCGTCTTCGCTCACCGCGCCCTCGATTTGATAAGACGCGGTAGAGCAGCCCCAAACAAATTTGTCCGGAAATTTCAGCACAGCCGGGTTGGCTGCTTGTGCGAATGCAATTCGCGAAAGGGAACTCCCTGCGAGAGTGGCCGCGGCGGTGCCGGCTAAGGTCTTGCCAAATTGGCGACGGGTGAAGTGACTCATGACCCCAGCAGACTATCACTAATAACGATCAAAATGAATTTAAGAGCTTTACTCCTGCGCGCCGAAGTTCTTTAGATCCTCAGGTCCGTCTGCCAGCGTTACCGGTTCTTTGCCCTGAACCATCTCCCGGATTTGTTCCACTACATCCGGGTTGGCCAGGGTCGTGATGTCGCCGGTCTTCATGTTGTTGGAGAGAGCCGCAAGGACGCGCCGCATGAGCTTGCCGGAACGGGTTTTCGGCATGTCAGGAACGACGAGGATTCTTCGCGGACGCGCGATTTTGCCGATCATGGTTTCAATGGCTTTGCCGACCTTCTCTATGATCGCCGGGCTTGATTGAACACCGGGCCGCAATGCGATATAAACCTCCGGCACGCGGCCTTTGATTTCATCAACGACCGGCACGACGGCGGCTTCGCAGACTTCCGAAACCGTGAGGCAGGCGGATTCGATTTCCTTTGTGCCCAGGCGGTGACCGGCAACGTTGATCACGTCATCGACGCGTCCCAATATGCGGAAATAGCCGTCCCCAGCCAAGACCGCGCCATCGGCCGCGAAATAAGGCCAGTCGTGCCAGTCTTTGCTGTTGCGATCTTTGCAGTATTTGCTGTAATACTGGCTGACGAAGCGTTCACGATCGCCCCAAATGGTCTGCATGATCCCGGGCCAGGGATTGCGGATGCAGATGTTCCCGGCCTTCCCGGAGCCGGCGACAATCGGTTCGTTGTTCTCGTCATAAATCGTGGCGTAGATTCCAGGTAATCCCGGTCCCGCGCTGCCCGGCTTCATGGGGTCGAGTGCGGGTTTGGTGCTGCATAGGAACCCTCCGTTTTCGGTCTGCCACCAGGTGTCGACAATCACCGCTTCACCTTTCCCGACTACGTCGTGATACCAGCGCCAAACCTCCGGTTCGATGGGTTCTCCAACGGTGGTCATGTGCTTGAAACGGTAGTTGTATTTAGAAGGTTCATCGGGACCGGACTTGCGCAACATGCGGATGGCCGTGGGAGATGTGTGGAAAATGTTGACGTCGAGGCGCTGTGCGATTCGCCAAACTCTACCAGCATCGGGGAATGTTGGCACACCTTCATAGAGCACGCTGGTGGCGGCTAAAGATAGCGGACCGTAGACGATATAGGAGTGCCCGGTGATCCAGCCGATATCGGCCATGCACCAGTACACGTCTTCGGGATGAATGTCCTGAATGTATTTGGATGTGCCGGCGACATACGAAAGATAGCCGCCAGTGCGGTGCTGGCAGCCTTTGGGCTTTCCGGTACTGCCGCTGGTGTACATCAAAAATAGCGGCGCTTCCGCATCCATGGGAACGGGCGGGATGATCGTACCCGCATATTTCGGCAGAATTTCGTCGACGAAAAAATCGCGGCCATTTAAGAACGGCGACGCTGATGCGTTCTTGCCGGGGTGCCTTCGCCAGACAAGAACTTTGTCGACCGTCTGACCTTCTTTTTTGGCCTCGGCTATCGCGATGTCAGCCCCGGCTTTGTGGTCGATCATCTTGCCGTTGCGGTAGTAGCCATCCATGGTGATGAGGATTCGGCTGCCGGAATCGGCGGCGCGCATGCCGCAAGCCTCTCCGCTGAAACCGCCGAATACGACGGAGTGAATCACGCCCAGCCTGGCGCAGGCGAGCATGGTGATGGGCAGTTCAGGCACCATCGGCATGTGGATGGTGACGCGGTCACCGCTTTTCAGGCCGCAAAAATCACGCAGCAGCGCAGCGAATTCGTTCACTCGGACATAAAGTTCGCGGTAGGTGACTGAAACCGGCGCTTCGGATTCCGGCTCGGGGACGAAGATGAGTGCGGCTTTGTTTTTGTATTTGGCAAGATGGCGGTCAATGCAATTGAAGGAGGCATTCAGCTTGCCACCGACGAACCACTTCCAGAACGGCGGATCATTGGTATCGAGCGTGGTGTGCCAGTATTGGTCCCAACTGAGCAGGTCGGCATATTCGCGAAAGCATTCGGGGAAGTGCTTTTCGTTGAAGCGTTCCATGATGCCGGGATCGGTCAGGTTCGCCTGGCCTACAAACCTGGCGGGGGGATAAAAATATTCCTCTTCTCGCCAGTGGACCGCGATCTGGGCTTCGCTGGTCTCGATCACGGGCTTCTGCTTTTCAACAGTGTGAGCCATACCTGTTTAGTCCTTCTCCTTCTCTGCTGTCCGCGCGCGGCGTTCATCATAAATGGTTCGGCAGAGCTGTGGCGAGAGAATCGGAAAGAAGGTGGCTGGTGTGGGTCAGTTTCAAAGCAATGAGCAGAAACCTTGACCATTAAGCCACGAAGGCATTCGATCTACGGATGTTTCTTCGTCTGCCTTTGATGGTTGATGGCATCGGAAGCCAGGGAATTTTTGGATTGATCCGGATCAACAATTTCTAGATCGAAAGGCTAAAATATCTGGAATCTTATACTTGCAGGAGTCCAATCTGGCTGGATCTTTATAAAATATTGAAGAGAATGCAGTTAATCATAAAATATTGCTAAGAAAGTATTTGCAGAGGCCGATATGTCGGAATGCCACACAAATTCACTGAAGGTGCCCCAAAATATTGACTTCGAAGGCGTTGTATCACTCAGCTATTCTGTTGTTAAAGAACCAATGCTTATAGCAATAGGTTACAGCCTTAGAGCAAGAAGTCAAGGAAATATTTTGTGCGGTCGATCGTGGGAGCGAGTCCGAAGCGCAGGTTCGGGAGAGTAGACTTTCTAGAGTATGAAAACATCGAAGCTGGAGAAATCCTACCGTATTGAAAATGGAAAAAAGTTCCGGTTGAAAGATTTTGATCCCGCTGACACCGGACACATTCACTCCGAGGAAGAGGCCGAGAAGCAGTTAGAGAAATATTTGGCGTGCACGGAGGATTTGCAGGCCAAGCTTTATGCGCAGGACCGATGGGCGCTGCTGCTCATCTTCCAGGCTATGGATGCCGCCGGCAAAGATGGCACCATCAAGCATGTGATGTCGGGAGTGAATCCGGAAGGCTGCCAGGTGTACTCCTTTAAAACTCCGTCGGACACTGAGTTGCAGCATGATTTTTTGTGGCGAACCACGGTCAATTTGCCGGAGCGTGGGCATATAGGGATCTTTAACCGGTCCTATTATGAAGAGGCGCTGGTGGTTCGCGTGCACCCGGAGGTGCTGAAGAATGAGAAGTTGCCTGCTGAGTTGGTGACGAAAAATATATGGAAAGAACGCTTCGAGGATATTCACGCGTTCGAACGGCATATGGCGCGGAACGGGACTGTGATCCGCAAGTTCTTTCTGCATCTTTCAAAGAAGGAGCAGAAGAAAAGATTTCTGGCGCGTTTGGATGAACCTGAAAAGCACTGGAAGTTTTCCGGGGCGGATATTCACGAGCGGGAGTACTGGGATCAGTATCAGGAAGCCTACGAAGATATGATCCGGCAGACGGCGAGCCAACATGCTCCGTGGTACGTGGTTCCGGCGGACAATAAATGGTATACGCATCTGGTGGTCTCGGCAGCGATTGTGGAGGCTCTGGAAGAGCTTGAACTTTGCTATCCGAAAGTCGACGCGGCCAAGATGAAGGAGATTGGGGCGGCGCGGAAGATGTTGTCGAAGTAGCTGGATGAGCTGAATCGTGGCTTTGACCAGGGCCCGCGGCATGGCTGGAGAAGTTGCGGAAGAGCTCATTTTGCCGAGCGAGGGCTCCCACAGCGGCGTAAGCCGGCATTTAGAACAGGGGATTTACCGCGGCGGTGAACCGCCGCGCCACCTAAAATCAACGTCAAGATCGAGCTTTTCCGCCAGCTCTGAAGCCGTGCTCTGATACGAATCGGTTTTCTAGAGTTGCCGTTACCGGGTATTACTTCCGTGCCATTTTGATGGCACAGTTGTGCCTTGTGCGGCTGGTGCCCCACTGCTACTTTGCCGATAGTGATGCTGATCCTCCCCTGCGGTGACAGCGGAATCGACATTGAGGTGATTTATGAGGCTCATGCATCTGTGTTACGTGGCGGTGGGATTCGCGGTGGCACGTTGGATCTTTCGCCGGCAACCGGTGGCTGACCCAGTCAACCGTTTGCGCACGTCTGGTCTTCTGTAAGGGTTATCGTAACTGGGCTGGGGCGTGCGTCCCGTTGCGTTCCACTTCGTCAACGCGCGCCCATTTTAAACTTCCCGCGCTTCTGTTCAGAAGTGCTAGCACTTCGGTTTGCCTGAGTTATCTCTGTTTCGCCGGTTAAACTCACTACAATCTTGGGAGAGCCTCCTTTGCTACCCAAGTTTGTGAGTACATCATTTGTGAGCACATCAAAAGAACCCCGCCTGTTGTTGGCCCTGCTCTTAAGCGGGATCTTCTTCTTTTTCCTGCTGGCTTGCAAAGCCGACGCGCAAGAGGATTCAGACAGCGTTCCGCTGGGCGATGTAGCCCGCAGTTTGCGGACCAAGAAAGCCGCTCCTTCCGAAGTGGTGATCGATAACGACAATTTCACTGAAGTAGTGGCGGAGGCCGAAAAGAAGAAGGCGTCGGGATCCACGATGGTGTTTTCGCTTGAACCGGGAGGGAAGGATTTTCAGGTTTCTTCGCCCGATGTGAGTTGCAGTTTTTCCTTCAGCGCAAAAACCAGTTCGCTGCTCGCCGATCCAGCCTCGCTGAACGAGCTGCCGCGAAGTGAATTGGCCAAGCTCGATGGCCCGGCGACGATTGACGGAGATTCTCTACAAGTATCTGTACACAACGGAAGTTCATGGGATCTTCGCGAAGTGGTCATCGGACTGACCATTCTTCGCCGCAGCGACGCGTCGGCTTCTTCTTACTATGGGCAAGCGCGTATTGTTCCGGCTGCGGCGACCGGGATGAGCCATCCGGAGATTGATTCGTCCCAAAAGCGTGCGGATACGACTGTACTACTCAGAGTGAAAGGTTCTGCCCCGCCGGCAGCGACAGCTCTCTTCCGAACCCAATTGAATTTTGCGCTTTTCCCCGACCAAGAGTGGCATTGGGCGATCGTAAAAGCGAAGGGAATTGCGCCGCAGGATGTACCCCCACCCGCGACGGCCGCACCCGGCAACTAGCGCGCGGCATCTGACTCATTGCAATCGCGCAGTTGAACGTCTAATGAGCTGGGCCGGATTGTGCATGTTAAACTGAGCACAAATTCCTACATCAAGGGATGGCTATGAAATTTGGGGTCATCATTTTTCCCGGCTCGAACTGTGACCATGACGCCTACTGGACCGTGCAGAAGGTAATGGAGCAGCCAGTGACCTTTCTCTGGCACGAATCGCACGATCTGGAGAACTGCGACGCGATTATCGTCCCTGGAGGATTTGCTTACGGAGATTACCTGCGAACCGGGGCAATCGCGAAGTTCTCTCCAGTGATGGAATCAGTGCGGCGCTTTGCCGACGGCGGGGGGATCGTATTGGGCATTTGCAATGGCTTTCAGATCCTTTGCGAGTCGGGGCTGTTACCGGGCGCCCTGTTGCGGAATACCGGGCTCAAATATGTATGCAAGCCCGTTCTGGTGCGGGTGGAAAATGCGGCGACCCCATTTACTAACGTATGCACGCAGGGTGAAGTGCTGACGATTCCGATCGGGCATATGGAAGGGAACTATTTTTGCGATCCGGAGACCCTGGACGAGCTACGCCGCGAGAACCGCATTGTTTTTCGCTATTCCACTCTCGAGGGTGAAATCTCAGCCTCGGCGAATCCCAACGGATCGCTCGACAATATTGCGGGCATCTCCAGCGCCGGCGGAAATGTCCTGGGGATGATGCCGCATCCGGAACGGTCCGCGGAACAAGAACTCGGCTGCATCGACGGAGTCAAGATTTTCCAGTCGATGGTAGGAGCAATGGCGGTGAGATTATGACCTCGACATAGATATTTTTTTGCGAATCGAATTTTCTTATAAAAAATGGTTTGATAATCAGGCGATTACCTGTTAGTGTCACGGCGAAGCGCTTCCCGTTGGAGACCCCTTGGAATTTAAAAAAGTTCTGAAAGTTAAGGGAGGAGTGTGTGCATGACCTCGAAACAGATTCTCGATGCATTCTCTGAAACGTTGATGCGGGATGAGCGCATCCTGAGCCCGCGGGAGCGCGACCTGCTAATGAGCCTGCTGCAAAATGCACAGCAGGCATCCAGTGATCCTCAAATCCAAAGCGCCGTATCTGCTGCGATCGCCCGCTCAGTAGGCGAGACGGTAGCCCAACGCGCGTTCACCGTACTGGGTAGTAACATCGTCGAGCAGATTCTTTCCCGCAATGGAGTGTCCGGGAGCACTGCCGAAGGATCTTCCATCACGATGAAATCGGTACCGCCTCCTGGGCCGCAGCCCCCGGGCAGACCCCAGCCATCCAAGGCACCACAGCCCCCGTCAAAGCCGGCGGATGATCCTTCCGGGCCGCAGCCACCCAATGCGATGCCGGTGCGAAAGAATGCGGCGGCGAGGCAGGCAAACGACGCCAACGTTGCGTTGCTGGATTCGCCGGAGATCATAAAGGCACAATGCGTAATTCTCGATGAGTTTCTGGCACCCCAGGAAATGCAGGAACTGATTGGGTTTACGCTGGAGCATGAGAACGATTTTCGGACGAGCGAGGTGGTTTCGCCAAGCGGGGCGCCAGGAGTTACCGATCACAACCACCGGCGCTCACGCGTACTTTGCGAACTGGGAGCGCAAGAGGATCTAATTCTGAAAAGGGTTCGGTCCGTCCTGCCGAGAGTGCTTCAACAACTGGGGATGGAAGAGTTTCCGGTTAACGGCTCCGAGGTGCAGATCACCGCGAGCAACGATGGAGACTTTTTCCGGGCGCACTGTGACGATTCGCAGGACACTGTTTCCTCGCGGCGTTTGACGTTCGTCTATTTCTTTCATCGCGAGCCCAGCCAGTTCGATGGCGGGGAACTGCGGCTACACGATTCGACGAACGACGGCGGCCAGCCGATTGCTGCGGGCAGTTATCAGACGATCGTGCCGCAACAGAACCAGATCGTGTTTTTTCCGTGTTCGACTCTGCACGAGATTACCGCGGTGCAGTGCCGATCGCGGGCTTTCGGCGACAGCCGCTTCACGGTGAACGGATGGCTTCGCCAATAAGAGACTCGGCATGGCTTGAGTGGATGGCAAGCCTGATGGGGGTAGCATCGCGGCAGAGGGTGACCGCGATGCTGCCTCCACATCAATTTCATTGCCTGCTGGACGAGTTGCCACTGCACTTGATTCCTGGACGTGGACTAGACATGGAACGCGGGAATCGAGAGGCTCCCGATTTTCTTTTATTAAACCCTCTTTGCTCGATTCTTCCCGCCGGAAAAGTACCGGTGGAATTAGAAGATCGCCGGGATCTGCTTGATGGATTTCATCTGCAAAACAGCATAGCGTGGGTGCGCGACCCGGCCACTGATTTCCCGCAACCCTTCTGGTTGGGAACAAATTGGGAACGAATTCTTTGTCAAATTCAGTCGGGGGAGGTAGCGCCTGCAACTCTGCCCCGCGAATTGCGTTCGGTGCTGACGATGGCCGGAATCTTAACCTCGGCGGGTCGCGCGAAGCGCCGCATGGCCGAGTGGAATGCGATGGCTGAACGAGGGACGGCGACGTTTCGCGAGAGGAATCACGCGCTACTCAAAAACTTAATTCATCCATTCCATATCGCTGCGCTGCGTCGCTACTACCGGTACGCCATTCGTACGGGAGCGATTCGGCTTGGAGACGACCAGAGCCCTCGCCGTTATGTCGCCCATAATTCACCGGTAGCGCGCTATTTCCACCACCAGATAGCGAGCACCGTGAGCGCGATCGTGGGCGAGCCCGTAAAGCCCAGTTATGTTTATCTGGCTGCTTACTTGAGTGGCGCTGAATTGAAGAAGCACACGGATCGCGAGCAGTGTGAGTTTAGCGTCACGCTATGTCTGGACTTTTCCCCCGAACCGGAACTGGCAACTCCGTGGCCGATTCGGTTGGATGTTCCCGACGGTAGTGTTAAGGTCTATCAGGCGTTGGGCGATGGCCTGGTCTACCGGGGAACTGCCGTGCCGCATTCACGGGATGTGCTGGGCGAGGGAAGGACTTCCACTTCGATATTTTTCCATTATGTTCCTAAAGATTTTTCGGGAACGCTGGATTAAAGCTCGCTGAGGATTATTGCAGGCCAGAGATCACGTACAGCACTGACAGCACTTGATAGTAGCTATAGGCGAAGCGGGAAATATCGTGGTTCACGACCACTGGTGAAATGGAAACCAATCCTGTCGTGGTTTCCGGCTGCAACTCTTGTATCAATGTTCCCTCGCCGGTAGTAAGTTTGACTTTATCAAGTTTGGCGGGGATTTCGCCGGGTGTAAATCCGTAGATGGCAGAATCGTCGTCCGACCATCGCACGGGAATAAACCCTTGTTCCAGCCCAGAAATTGCGTGCGAAGGCCCTCCGTCCGTGGAATACACGGTGGCGACTAGATGGTTGTTGGCGAGGATGTATTTGGCCTCAGGCGAAACCAGGCCGCAGGTGACGCCTTCAGGCGTGACCGGAGCCAGTTTCCCGCTATCCAGCTCGACAAAATAGCAACGCACTCCGCGACCGGGTTCGTTGCCATTGATGGTGATTCGTTTCCCGTCGGCTAGAAAATGGGAGGTGCCATTGTGAATTCTCTCTAGTCCGGTAACAGAAATTCCACGCGCCTGCCCTGGGCCGACGGGGTAAAGGGTAATTCGTCCCGGACTGCCAGGAATAATTCCAATTGCCCATTTGCCATCTGGGGAAAGATCGCCTGCGCTCCCTTCCCCGAGTTCGATCGGAGGGGTTCCGTCGAGCTTACGAAGGGCTACAGCATAGTTAGGACCAGCGGCCTCGCTTGCATCCTCGAATAAAACGGACTGCCCGTCCGGCGAAATGGCCTTCGCGACATCCCAGTCATGCCAGGAGATGTCGAAGGCCTTGCTGCCGCGAGAGGACATAGCCAGTGAGAGTCGTTCGGCATCGAGACTCACCAGCACACGGCCATCTGGAGCGATGTCCTGTACCGTCAAGCCCGCTGGAATGCTCAGCACGGTTCTGATTTTTGCGCTGCTGGTGACCGCCATCAGGCGGCGCATATAACCGCTGCTGGTTGCGGTAAACCAAATTTCTTTTCCGGAGTGATTCCATACGAGTCCGTCCGCCGAGTCCCATTCGGGGGATAGTGTCTTCACGTGTCCGGCGAGATCCATCATGGCAACGGTGCCGCGGTCATCCCACAGCGAAGGATGGTTTATAAAACCGAGGCTGTCGCCCAGAGGAGAAAGCCGGAGGTGGCTGATCCAGCCGTTAGTCTGGAAGAGAACATGACCGATGGGATACTCGATTTGATCGCGGCCATTCGTACGGTGAACGATTGCCAACTCTCCCTTGTGGTCCCAATCGGCCCAAGGGACATCTTCGAGAATCTCCCGTGGAGAACCGCCTGCGAGCGGCGCGCGCGCCAAAGTACCCTTTTCGATTTCAAGGTGGGCCATGTGCCTGCCGTGGAGCGCCAGTGCCAGTTCGCCGCTTTTGGAGACTGCCAGCAGACTCGCATCGGTGAGGTTGAGGGGTTGCCCCAGCATGGAATCGCCCACGGTAGAAAAAAGCTGAAGCGGCCTTCCATTCCATGCCGCCCCGTAAATAATCGTGTGAAAATCAGGCCCAAAGCGAGCTGAATAAAGGGTTCCTTCTTCGAACGTAACCCGCTGATAGGTTGGATTGACCAGATTGTTCTGTTGCGCCTGCCTGCCGACCAGTAAGAGGGTTGCGACGAAGAGCAGTGCGGCCACCGCCCAGGGCAGGAGGTTCGGCTTCAATTTTCGAGAGCCAAACCGCACTGTCCGCTCGCCGGTTGGGTTCGAAAGAGTTTCCAGGGCGAATCCCAAATCGCGAGCGGATTGAAATCGCTTCTCCGGTTCTTTTTCAAGACAATGTCCAATGATCTGCTTGAGCGCAGCCGGGATTCCAGCGCGTTCCAGATCGTGGTCGGGAGGATTTTCACGCAGAACGGCGGTGATGGTATCAACCTCAGTATCCCGGCGAAAGGGCTGCCGCGCGGTTAGCATTTCGTAGAGAATTCCGCCGAGGCTAAAGATGTCACTGCGATGATCGACCGCCTTACCCCGCAACTGCTCCGGGGACATGTAAGCCACTGTGCCAATCAGAGCGCCGCTCTTTGTCACTGTGGTCATTTCTTCGACAGAGCGGCCGGGCTCTTCCGCAGCCTGAAGCTTGGCCACACCAAAGTCGAGAATCTTCACTCGATCATCGGTCGTGATGAACAAATTCTCCGGCTTCAAGTCCCGGTGGGTGATGCGCCGTTCGTGAGCCGCAATCAGGCCCTGAATAATCTGGATGGTGTAGTCGATTGCCAGACGAGAAGGAAGTGCGCCATCCTGTAATCTTTGGCGAAGAGTCTTGCCCTCCAGCAACTCGCAAACGATGTAGGGAACGCCTTCGTCAAGGCCGACATCGTACACGCCGACAATGTTGGGATGGTTGAGTGCGGCAGCAGCGCGTGACTCCAGTTCGAAGCGGCGAAGGTGATCGGGATTGCTGCTTGATGATGGCCGGATGATCTTCAAGGCGACGTCGCGGCCCAGCCGTTCGTCCCTAGCGCGGAAAACCTCACCCATGGCGCCCGCACCAATTTGTTCCAGGACTCGGTAGTGACCGATAACTCGCCCATCCATAGGGTCGCGGCGCCTCGCAGGAATGTTAGGGGCGCGTATCTCTTGCCGTCAATAACCCAGAAGTAAACTCGAAAATCTTAAGTGGAAGAGGAGGAAGACTTGCTCCGCCTGATGGAGCTGTTTATTATCGATTTACGGCGGCGACCGGAATAGCGAAGTCATGTTATAATTTCGGTTCGCCTGAGGATTTATCGAGGCATGCCTGTGATTCCCTTACGGGCGAATCCCGCGCCAACCAAGATCATTACATACGAGGTCTAGCTATGTCCGGCCATTCTAAATGGGCCACAATTAAGCATAAAAAGGGCGCGCTTGATGCCAAGCGCGGAAAGATTTTTACCCGTCTTATTAAGGAAATCAGTATTGCCGCGAAGAACGGTGGCGGCGATCCCGATTCCAACCCTCGCCTGCGTGGCGCGATCCTGGCCGCCAAGTCGGAGAACATGCCGGCCGATAACATCAAGCGAGCCATTCAGCGTGGTACGGGTGAATTGCCTGGAGCGACCTATGAAGAATTTTCGCTCGAGGGCTACGGGCCGGGCGGAGTTGCCGTCCTGCTGGACATCAACACCGACAATCGCAACCGGACGGTGAGTGAGATTCGCCACTGCTTCGGTAAGAATGGCGGCAACATGGCGGAAGCGGGAGCGGTTTCGTGGATGTTCCATAAGAAAGGGGATATCGTCATTCCGAAGAGCGTGGCCAAAGAAGACGATTTAATGAATATTGTTCTTGAAGCCGGCGGCGAGGATTTGCATGATGATGGCGAGAATTGGGAGATCCTGACCGAGCCATCGGCCTATGAGACCGTGCTGGAGGCCGTAAAAAAGGCAGGTATCGAGCCGGCGTCTTCCAGTGTGGCCATGATTCCACAGAACTACATCAAGCTCGAAGGTCAAGCGGCGAATACGATGATCCGTTTGATGGAAGCGCTTGAAGATCAGGACGATGTTCAGAATGTGCATTCGAACTTTGACATCGATCAGAAATTGCTGGAAGAAGTAGCTGGGTAACCGGCTGCGTAGAAGTCAGGAAGTTGAGCCGCCCTTGGGCGGCTCTTGTTCTTTCAAGTGAATTTGGTTGCCAGGGCGCATCAGACTTTTCAACACAAAAGTGGATAAGCTTGTGGAAAAGCGCCACTTCATTCCCGTAACTGATTCATGGAGAGTTGTTTTAGCGTTTTGCACTGGATGGAGGGCTGGCACTTTCGTGGCATGCAGTACTAATCGGCGCAAGATCTCTGCCCTTTGCGGTCACACTAACTTGAAGCTCAGACTCGACAAACTTATGGTGGACCGGGGGCTGGTTCCTTCCCGTGAACGCGCACAAGCGCTGATTATCGCGGGAAAAGTTCTGGTGAACGATCAGAAGCTCGACAAGGCCGGTGCACAAATAGCGGACGACGTGGAGCTCCGGCTTCTTGGAAGCGATCTCAAATATGTCAGCCGCGGTGGACTGAAGCTAGAGCGCGCTATCGAGCATTGGAACATCGATGTGACTGGCAAGACGTGCCTTGATGTGGGCGCTTCAACCGGCGGATTCACGGATTGTCTTTTGCAGCATGGGGCCGCCCGGGTCATCGCGGTGGACACTGGTTATGGGCAGATGGATTTCGCGCTTCGTCAGGATGCGCGTGTCCGGCTGCTGGAGAAGACGAACGCCCGTTTTCTGAAGCGAGAGTCCGTGGGTGAGATGGTTGATCTTATCGTCGTGGATGTAGCATTCATTTCGGCGACATTAGTGCTTCCGGCGGCAGTGAGCGCGGTTTTTCCGTCATTCCCGGTTGAGCGTAGCGGAAGGCAGATTATTGCCCTGGTCAAGCCGCAGTTCGAGGCGGGAAGGGAATTTGTGGGCAAGGGCGGTATTGTGCGGGACGAAGCCGCGCAACTGAGTTCGGTTGAAAAAGTGAAACTGAGTTTAGCGGAGCTCGGCTGCTCTCGGCTGGAAGTCATCGATTCTCCAATTCTTGGGGCGGAAGGAAACCGCGAGTTCTTGCTTTGGGGCGTCTTCTAATAAGCGTATTCCGCTTTGATTAAGGCTTTTGCCCTTCAATTCTGTACAATCTTCTATCTTGACCGCCATGTCCACATTATCCTCGCCAGCGCTGTCGAAGCTCGCAGCCATTATTTCTCGCCCGGCGCGTTCAGAAGTCGGCCGCATCCTCCCGGAACTGCTTACTTGGCTTTACGACCACGGTTACAGAGTCATTATTGATTCGGAGACGGCCAAGTATTGCCAAGGGGAAGAGGAAGTGCCGCGCTCTCAAATGTCATCGAGGCCCCTTAGTTTGGTGGTGGTGCTGGGCGGAGACGGCACACTCTTGTCAGCGGCGCGAGCCACTGCACCCATCGATGTTCCGCTGCTCGGGGTGAACCTGGGTTCACTCGGTTTTCTCACGGACGTACCGCTGCCGGACCTTTACTCGATGCTCGAACAAATTGAACTGGGGCGCGCTCCAGTGGAGCATCGCGCGCTGATGCAATGCGAGTTGATGCGGGAGGATCAGATCCTCAGTTCTTATCTGGTCTTTAATGACGCCGTGCTGAACAAGACGGCACTGGCGCGGTTGAATCACTATGAACTTTTTGTCGACAAGGCTTTTGTCTCGAGCTATCGGGCCGATGGAATGATTGTGGCGACTCCGACCGGGTCGACTGCTTACTCGCTATCGGCGGGCGGCCCCGTGTTAATGCCGAGCGTCAACGCGTTTGTAATCACGCCAGTTTCGCCCCATTCGCTTACTCATCGGCCGCTGGTGGTGCCGGATACGGCCGTCATTGAGCTATTGCTGCGAAGCAACGAGGAAGTTGCCTATCTGAGCGTGGATGGCCAGCCGGGAATGAATCTTCGGGATGGCGACCGGGTTCTCTGTCGTAAGTCGGAACACCAAGTAAGCCTGTTTCATACCGATCATGATTTTTTTTATGTTTTGCGTTCGAAGCTGAAATGGGGAGAGAGATAGGCAGGAAATTGTTGATTGATGATTGTCGATTGGAAGCTCCTCGAGGAGCAGTTTTAGTCATCTCTTTGATCGCTAGCGGTCATTGATTTCGAGTTCCGCAGCGTAAAGTTCCGGTAGCTTCTCCCGGCGGCGTATTAGTTTGGCGGACTTTCCGCGCACCAAAACCTCAGCTGGGCGTGGACGACTATTGTAATTTGAGGCTAGCGACATTCCGTAAGCCCCGGCATCGAGAACTGACAGCAATCCGCCTTGTTCGACCCGGGGCAAGTCGCGGTCTTTGGCAAAAAAATCTCCGGACTCGCACACGGGACCAACAACGTCGACAATTTCTTTCGTCGGTTTGACATTCGACCTCACGGGCACGGTCACCGGCACAATCTCATGATGGGCGCCGTAGAGAGAGGGGCGGATCAGGTCGTTCATGCCGGCATCAACCACAAGAAATTGTTTCCCATCGTTTTCTTTTCTATAAACAACAGAGGTCACGAGCACTCCGGCGGAGCCTACGATAGCCCGGCCCGGCTCGAGCAGGAGGTGTACTTTCAGCCGGCGCAGCGGGTGCATAACAGCTTTTGCATAATGCACGACGCAATCGGAAAACGCGGCGCCCCCATCCTGGTAGTCAATTCCTAGGCCGCCTCCGATATCGACAAAATCTATTTTGTGGCCGTCCTGCCGCAACTCGCCAATCAGATCTGCGACTCGTTCCACCGCCTCCGCGAAAGGGGAAATATCGGTGATTTGCGATCCGATGTGAACGCTCACTCCGGCCACTTGGAGATTCCGGTACTTGCGCGCCTGGGCATAGAGTTCGCGCGCCTCACGAATCGGTACTCCGAATTTATGTTTGCGGAGGCCGGTGGAAATGTAGGGATGTGTTTCGGCTGCGACGTCTGGGTTTACGCGCAACGCAATACGGGCAGTTTTTCGCAAGCGCTCGGCACATTCCGCCAAGGTGCGAAGCTCCGATTCGCTTTCCACATTGAAAAGAAGAATGCCAGCCTTTATCGCGGCGGTCATTTCTTCGCGCGACTTGCCCACGCCCGAAAAAACTACTTGTCTTGACGCGCCGCTGGCGACGATTACCCGCTCCAGCTCTCCTCCGGAAACTACATCGAATCCGCATCCCTTACGCGCCAGTAAGCGCAGAATGGTCAAGTTGGAATTTGCTTTCACCGAGTAACAGATAGTGTGAGGAATGCCGCGGAAAGCTGCTTCAAACTCGGCTAGGCGTTCCAGAATAGCCGCCGACGAGTAAACGTATAGCGGGGTGCCATACTTTTCCACCAACTTCTGTAGTGGCAATTCTTCGCAATACAGAACCCGCTCGGAAACGCGGCGGAGGAGTCCCTGGCGATGTTGCCGGTAAAAAAAACCTGGCCGTTCAATTTCTCCGACCGCTGGTTTCTTTCCTTTTTGTTCTTTTGCGTCCAAGCGAGGGGTCACTTTTGTTTCTCGGGGTTGTTGGCCGAACCGTCGTTGGCTGAACCGTCTTTGACTTTGATGACTACTACAGTCTGGTCATCGAAGGTTTCCACTCCCGCGGAATGTTCGGCGACGGCTTTGAACAGCGACTCAACCACGCTGCCGGCTGGCTTGGCAGCGCATTCCTGAACGATTTTTTCCAGACGGCCCCGGCCAAACAATTCTCCCTTTCGATTACGGGCGTCGAGCATGCCGTCGCTGAAGAAAACGAACATCTCTCCGGGCTTCATTTTGACCTGGAATTCATCATAGGTGGCATCGTCGAACAGGCCGAGCGGCAGCCCGGTGGCTTCAATTATGTGATTCTTTCCGGCACGTACGTGAATGGGGCGGGGTAAACCTGAGTTGGAAACGATCAAGGTTCGGCGTTCATCGTCCCATACGGCATAGATCAGCGACACGAACTGCGCTTCGATGCGGCGCTCTGCGAGGGACAGATTCACCGCGCGCAACATCTCTCCCGGTCCTGGTTCGATGGGGGCATGCGAACGCAGGATTCCGCTGACAAGGGCCGCGTAGATTGCCGCGGGAGCTCCCTTGCCGCTGACGTCGCCGATGGCGATTCCCAGCCGCGAGAGAGAGTAAGGAACGAAATCGTAGAGGTCTCCACCAATGGCGCGAGCCGGAACAAATTTCGCCGCCAGTTCAAGGTGCGCTAGCTGTGGGAGAGTTTGTGGCAGCAAGCGCTGTTGCAATTCCCGCGCTAGGGCTAAATCCCGGTCGAGTCGCCGCTCCTGGCGAGCTATTTCTTCATATAAGCGGGCATTTTCGATTGCAATGGCCACCTGCGAGGCGAGCGTCATCATGGTGCGCTTATGGTCGTCGGTAAAAAAGCCGCGACGGGTGTGTTCCAAATCGAGCACCCCGATCACTTTGTCCTTATAGATCAAGGGGACGACCAATTCCGATCGCGTTTCCGGGTTTCCCGGGATGTAACGGGGGTCTTTGCTGACATCCGGAACCAGCACCGCCTCCGCGGTTTGCGCGGCATGACCAACCAGACCGCGTCCCAGGGGAACTTCATGTTTGAGGTGAACACTTTCCTGAAAGCGCAGAGAGAAGCGATGTTGGAGCTTCTCTCCGGAGGAATCCAGCAGCAGAATGCTGAATATCTGGTAGTCGATCAGCTTGCGCAGAAGTTCGGCGACGCGGTTCAACAATTCGTCAAGGTTGAGAATGGAAGACAGTTCGCGGGCAATTTCGTTCAGCAGCACGAGAATCCGCGCCTGGCGCTTGGTCCGCGTATAAAGCTGAGCATTCTCGATTCCGCCGGCTATGCGAGATGCCACTAAGGTGAGCAGGCGGCTATGCTCTTCGTTGAAGTAGCCGGGATTTCGCGCCTCGAGGTCCATTACGCCGATCACACGATTCTTGGCGATGAGCGGCACAGCCAGCTCCGAACGCACATTGGGCACGGCGGCGATATAGGTGGGATCGAGAGTGACATCGTCGACGAGCACCGCGTGTCTTAACTCGGCAGCTTTGCCGGTTACCCCTTCTCCGACCTTGATTCGCGCGCGGTCTGCCAGGTCGTCCGGGTAGCCCAACTGAAAGCGGAAGCGCAATTCCTGGGTTTTCTCATTCAACAGCAGAATCGCGAATATTTCGTAATCGATGACAGTGCGCACCACCTCAGCGATGCGGCGCAGGGTTGTATCCAGGTCGAGCGAGGTCGCCAGAACATCGGACATCTCCAGCAACAAGGGCTCAACCGCTAATTGTTTTCCAGAATTGTTCAGAACCGACCCCATGGTGCGTTCCATGATAGCAGCCGCGATTGAAGTACCGGGCGCGCCGAGATGCGAGTACAGTCCGGGCTCCTTACTCCCGCGGGACAATACAAACGTCGGCCAGATTGCGATAGCGTTCGGCATAGTCAAGTCCGTAGCCGACGACAAATTCGTCGGGAATGGTGAAGCCCACATAGTCGCCCTGCAGCGGCAGTTTCCGGCGAGAAGGCTTATCCAGCAGCGCAGCGATTTTCAGCGACTTGGGTTGATGCGCCAGTAATAATTTCTTCAGAACGGTCAGCGTGAGGCCGGTATCGAGAATATCCTCGACAACGATCACGTTCTTGCCTTGCATGGATTGATCCACATCTTTGGTGAGCCGCACTTCGCCGGTGGAATCCCATCCGCTCTTCAACTCGTCCGTAGGAGTTGGGCGGTTGCCATAGCTCGAGACTCCGACAAAATCGAAGGTCGCATCCAGATTTATCTGCCGCGCCAGGTCGGCGAGAAAAATCGCCGAGCCCTTTAATACGCCCACCAGAATTATCGGCTGTCCAGAGAAGTCGCGCGTGATCTCTGCACCTAGCTCTGCCACTCGTTTCGTGATCTGATCACGAGAGATGAGTACCTTGAGTTCTGCCATGGCGTTTCATATTAAACTAAAGCTCAGCCGCGGCCCATGTGGAAGATGTCTGAAAGATATCGAACTCGAGAATTGAGGCCGGGCGGTAGGTGGAGCGAGCAATGGACTTGAAAGGTATTCAACTCACGTGGCTGGGACACGCCACATTTCGGATTGAGACTCCCGCTGGGCAAACCGTCATTATTGATCCATGGGTCATGAACAATCCGGCATGCCCGCCTTCTGAAAAGAAGGTGAAAAAAGTAGACACCCTTCTGATTACGCATGGCCACGGCGATCACATCGGAGATGCGGTGGAAATCGCCAAACAGCACGAGCCCAAGGTTGTAGGCATCCCGGAGCTTTGCGGATGGCTGGAGAAAAAGGGTGTAAAGAAGACTTGCATGATGAATAAGGGTGGCACGCAGGAGGTCGGCGACATTAAAGTCACTATGGTTCACGCCGATCACTCCTGTGGCATACAGGATGGCGACCAACTGGTCTACGGCGGCGAGGCGTGCGGTTACGTGGTTGAATTCGAGAATGGCGTGAAGATCTATCACGCTGGAGATACGAATGTTTTTGGAGATATGGCTATCATTCAGGAACTCTACGCGCCGCAGATCGCCATGATTCCGATTGGAGATTATTTCACCATGGGCCCGCGTGAAGCGGCTTTCGCTTGCAAGTTGCTCAAGGCGAAAACTGTAATCCCCATGCATTTTGGGACATTTCCGGTGTTGACGGGAAGTCCGAGCCAATTGCAGAAGTTGGCGCCAGAAGTGAATGTAGTAACGCTCAAACCGGGCGTCACGATGCGAGACTCATTGGCCGCGTAGAGGCGCGTTTGGAACGCGCGGGAAATCAGGGTTGCTTCGATTGCGACCAACATCGTAATAAACTCTGCGATTAAACCTGAGGTAAGAATGCCAGCAAATAAACAAGAGAAGCAAGCCAAGCCGAACTGGAGACACTACGATCTGACCACGGCAGGGCCAATCGACGATTATCTCTATGCCATGTTGCCCAAGCGCGACGAGGTGCTGTTGGAAATGGAAGATTACGCCTCCCAGCACGATGTGCCGATTGTAGGCCCGGCTGTAGCACGCGTACTTCAACAGCTTGCGTTGATGATCAATGCGAAGACGGTCTTCGAGTTAGGCTCGGCGATTGGATATTCGACAATCTGGTGGGCTCAGGCGGTGGGGGAAGAGGGTCGCGTCGTCTACACGGACGGAGATGCAAAAAATGCGGAGCGCGCACGCGGGTACTTCAATCGCGCGGGCGTGGCCAAACGTATAACGCTTCACACCGGCGATGCGCTTGAATTTCTCTCCGAACAAAAACAGGAATTCGATGTCATTTTCAATGATGTGGACAAAGAGGATTATCCGAGAGTGCTGCGCCTGGTTTCGCCTCATCTGCGTAAGGGAGGGTTGTTCATTACCGATAACGTTTTGTGGAGCGGGCGGGTCGCAGAGAAAAATCCGAAAGAGTCGCGAACCAAGGCGATCCTGGATTTCAATCGGCAGCTTTACGACGCCAAGGAGTTTTATACGACGATCTTGCCGATCCGCGATGGGTTGGCAGTGGCGCTCAAGAGGTGAGAAGCCATCAGATTGACTTCACGGGAATAGCTAATAAATCATCCACCAGGCCTACTTCTTTCTGCAGAAAAGGCTCGCCGTACTTTACACCCCCGAGCGCTCCGTAATAGCGCGCCATTGAATCTACGCGCGCGCGAATTTCGTCGTGGGCAGGGAAGAGGTCTTTGCCGGCTTCCTGGTCGCTGAACTGCGATTTGTAGGCCGTGATGGAATTGAACTTGCCTTCGAAGTGCTCGCTGATGTCGACCACAAACGTGGGGCGCACGTCGTAATACAGCGTGGCGTAGATGATTTTGAAGGGCCGATGGGGAGGGAGCCCATCTTTCGGCGAGCTATCGATCTTGGCGCCAGGAATTGATTCATCGCTGCCAGACGGCTGAGAGTTGAGTGCTAACTTTCTCAATCCCGCCAGGAAGCACGCCTCGTAACCCAAAACGGAAGTTGTGTAGTGATCGGGGTGGCGGCCTTGCCAGTAAGGAAGAATCACGACCCGAGGCCGCGTTTCGCGGATCATGCTAGCTACTTTGAGGCGGTTTTCCCATGTGTTTTCAACGCGGCCGTCGGGAATATCGAGGGCGCGACGCCAGACGGCGCCGAGGATTCTCGCTGCGTCCGCGGCTTCGCGGGCGCGGTCTTCGGCGGTGCCGCGAGTGCCCATCTCTCCCTGGGTGAGGTCGAGAATGCCGACTCGTTGGCCACGCTGCGCGGCTTTCAGCAGCGTGCCGCCACAGGTTTGCTCCACGTCATCGCGGTGGGCGGCAATCGCCAAAATGTCTAGAGGGGATGATGTGCTGTCAGTCAAGATTTCCTTGCTCGATGACCACATTCTCGCGCACGATCAGGCGATGCGCCGCCATTTCCTTGAGGGTGGGAAGAACGCGGTTCACGTGTTCATCGGTGTCCACAAAAATCAGCACGATGGGGAGCTTGCCGCCGGCCTCGACCATGTGCGCGGTCTTCACCCGGTGGCGTCCCAGGAAGCCGGCAACAGCGTGAAGGGCGGTTGCGGCGTAAACATTTTCATTCCGCAAATAGTTGAGAATTTCCATGCACAGAGGACGGTGATGCCACTGATCGGCTTCGTTCAAATAAATTGTGACCTGCACAGCCATTCCGTTCGCCATTTTACACCGCCCTCGCCAGTGCCATGCCAGCCAGCGCCCCGCCGAGACACAGCAAGTTGTTGGTGAGAACGTTGGTTATCATTAGCCACCACTGGCCCTGCTCGAAATAGGCCATGGTTTCGAAGGCATAGCTGGAAAACGTAGTGAACGAGCCGCAGAAACCGATGACGACGAGCAGCCGCCAGCGCGGATCGATCAATACCCGCTCGGTGGTCCAGATCACGAAAAAGCCGACGATAAAGCTGCCGAGGATGTTGATGAAAAGCGTGCCGTAAGGAAAAACCGGCCCTAATTCTTTGGCGGCAAAACGACTTAATATGTACCGCAGGTTGGCGCCGACGATGGCGGCGACAGAGATGGCAAGAAAATTCTTCAGCACAGAGTTCGCTCCTACAAATCGGTCGTTAGATTCTGTAGGAGTTATCAGCTCCAGCAAACAGCAGCCGAGCGGTTATGGCGAACTCCATCGCCGTTATTTAATTTTTTATCACGGACGCGAGAAAACAGCCATCGAGAGACTGATAGGTTGCAATCGTTGGTTACTTCTTTCTTTCCACCAAATAGCGTGCCAAGTCCTTCAAAGTCTGAGCTCGCTGGCCGAAATCATCCAGTTCCGCCAATGCGCTGGCAACCAGAGCATCCGCCTTGCGCTCGGATTCTTCAATCCCGAACAATGCCGGGTAGGTTGCTTTCTGAGCAGCCGTGTCTTTACCCGCGGTTTTTCCCAGCTGCTCGGAGGTTTGGGTCACGTCGAGGACATCGTCAACAATCTGGAACGCCAACCCGATAGCGCGTCCGAACGCCCGCAGCTTTGTAACTTCATTGTCTCTCGCGCCCGCGTAGATTCCGCCGCTTGCTATGCTGGCGGTAATTAGCGCGGCAGTTTTTGCGCGATGAATGTATTCCAACATCTCTGCGGTAGGTGGCGTATGCTCGGCTTCCAGATCCGCGACCTGGCCACCGATCATTCCGTCCACTGTACCTGTGCCCCGGGCGATGGTTTCAATAATCCGCACGCGCGCCTCCGGCGGACATTCCAGCCGGGCGAGAATTTCATAGGCCTGCGTTTGCAAGGCGTCTCCAGCCAATATCGCAATGGCATCGCCGAAGACTTTGTGACAGGTGGGCCGCCCCCGGCGAAGATCGTCATTGTCGAGCGCGGGCAGGTCATCGTGGATCAGCGAATAAGTGTGCAGCATCTCCAAGGCCGCGCCTAGCTCTTCGATTCCGGGGGGCGACGATCCGGCGATCATGCGGCCCGCTTCCATGCACAGAACCGGACGTAGGCGCTTGCCGCCAGCGAACACGCTGTGCCGCATGGCTTGGTGGATGGATTGGGGACGCTGGGTCTCCGGCGGAATCAGCCGGTCTAGCGCCGCGTCGGTAAGCGCCTGCCCTTGTGCGAGAGTTTCCTGCAGCATTGAGCAGTGAGTATAACAAGGCAAAGGTCGGGAAGCACGGCGACGCTGAGCAAAATGGGGTGTGGTTTTGACAGCACTTCATTTTGTTATTCCGAACCGGCGTGTGTTGCTTGGTCACAATCTGCTTCGGCAGAGTTAGAGAAGATTTCTCGCGCCAGAAACAAGGCGCTCGGAATGACAAAGTTTGCTGGTAGCATCGACGCTTGAGTGGAGTTACTTTCTGCGCGGGCCGGGAGGCGTGCGCTATCGGAGTCAAACACCCGAATCAAGCTTCAAACGGTTCAGGCTGGAGCTTGCCGTTTTTCTTGAGCAATATCTCAACCTTGCCTTCCGCCTGCTCTAATTCTTTACGGCATGCTGAGGACAGATTCATGCCCTCTTCAAAAAGAGTAAGAGAGGTTTCCAGGGCAACGTCTCCCTTTTCCAATTCCTGGACTATTTTTTCCAATCGCTGCAGGCATTCTTCAAATTTTGCCAATGGGTTCGCTCCCTGTCCTAATTCTAATGCTACGGAGGAATGGCGCAGCCACTGCTTTTGCCATGGCTAATCGGCAGTGGCTCCGCTTGTGCCTAATGCCTCCAGCACATCCACGGCAGAAGTATACCGGCCTTGCGGGGCGCTGATCTGTGCTCCCTGCACGGTGTGCCTTACCGCCAGCAGCATTTCACGGGCAATGGCTACGCCCTCGGCTCTCGCGGCTTCCGGCGTCTGTGCTTTCGCCATGCGTTCCAGAATCGAGTCTGGCACTGAAACCCGCAATTCATTCTTCATGAATTCCGCATTGCGCACGCTCACCAGCGGCCAGATTCCCGCGACCACTGGAATGCGGCAATGCTCGATGCGCCGCAAAAAATTTTCCAGCAAACGGAGATCGAACACCGGCTGCGTAACTGCGTACTCCGCTCCGGCTGCCACTTTGTATTCGAAGCGGCGGATTTCCTCATCCAGATCGGTAAGCCCTGGGTTGGCGCCCACACCGATCACAAATCCGGTTCCAGCTCCAATCGGATTTCCGCCAAGGTCCAGCCCGCGGTTCAGGTTGTGAACGATATTCACCAGACCGATGGCGTCCACATCGAAAACTGCGGTTGCATCCGGATAATTGCCCATCTTTGGCGGATCGCCGGTGATGCAAATCAGATTTTTTATGCCGACCGCGGCCGCTCCCAGAAGATCGCTCTGGATGCACAGCACATTGCGATCACGGCAGGTGTAGTGCAGGATGGCTTCAATTCCGGCCTCGCGCTGCGTGAGTAGCGAGAGCGCCTGATTACTCATTCTGGCCGACGCGCGCGGGCTGTCGGGAATATTTATGGCGTCCACGCCCACGGACTTCAGGAAACGCGATCCTTCCAACTCTTTTGCGATGTCGGTTCCCTTGGGAGGGACCACCTCGACCATGGTGACGAATTCGCCCAGAGCCAGCTTGCGTCCCAGTTGAGATCGTTCTTGCAGGGGTTGCACTGGAGCGGCCGCCGGAGCAGCCGGGCTCCCTGCCACATGAGCTGTAGCGGCTTTACCCCTGGCTTCGCCAACCCGCAGGGCTGACTTCATTACACGAATGTGGTCTGGAGTGGTTCCACAGCAACCGCCTACGATGCGGACCCCAGCCGCCACAAACTTTCGCGCGTAGCTCGCCATGTATTCGGGCGAGCATAGATAGATGTTTCTGCCTTCCACCGAACGCGGGATACCGGCATTGGGCTGAGCAGCCAGCGGCAGGGAAGTGAGAGCACGGACGCGCTCCACGGCATCGAGCATTGCGACAGGACCCACGCTGCAATTGCATCCGAGCACATCCGCGCCCCAATCCTCCAGCCGGGGAGTGAACGTTGCCGGATCGGACCCGTCCAGGCAATTGCCTTCTTCGTCGATAGTAACCTGCACCACCAGGGGAAGATTGGGAGCGACATCTTTGGCGGCCAGCATCGCCTGATGCAGTTCCTCGAGATAACCAAAAGTTTCCATCATCAGCAGATCGACGCCGCCTTCAACCAGCGCTTCGATCTGCTCTCGAAAAGCCTGGCGTGCTTCTTCAAACGAGGTCTTTCCCAGGGGCTCGATTCTTGTTCCCAGCGGGCCAACCGATCCTGCTACCCATACATCGAAGCTCTTAACGGCTTCCCTAGCGAGCCGCGCTCCCGTTTTATTGATGTCACGAACTTTATCGGCCAGGCTATGCCGGGCGAGACGGAATGCGTTAGCGCCGAAGGTATTGGTTTCGATAATCTCTGCTCCGGATTGCAGATACTCGTGATGAACGGCGCGAATCAGGTCGGGCTGAGAAAGATTCAGCTCGTCATAAGACCGGTTGATGAACACGCCTTTGGAGTAGAGGAGAGTCCCCATCGCGCCATCGCACAAAACCGGCGACCGCTTGATGCGCTCAAGAATGTTATCCGCCATATGTGAGAGCATACAAGATGTGGGCGGAAGCTTGCATGGACCGCGCAAACCGAGGTGCTTGTGCGTTCAGTGCGGCGCGCGGCTGACACGTTCTGAATGAAACTGATGCAGCTCTGCTATAATCCGCTATTTCGCACTTAAATCTCTGGTTTTCCTGTAGTTAGGAGCCTGACGTTTGAAGAAATTCGTCCTGCTGTATGCGGTTCTGGCGATTGCCTGCCTGATTCTCGTTTCCTGTGAGAGCGGGGCCAAATCTGCTCTTGCAAAGGCACCGAGCAACGTAACGGAGCGCGTTTTCGTGTCGCAAAGCGCCTCCACACCGACGGCGAGCGGAGGCCTGATCGTCGTGAACGGGTACAACGATACTCTGACGAGAAAGGAGATCAGCGCCGGTGTTGCGCCTGGTTTAATGGCGATCGATCCCGGGCACGCAACCGTGTTGGCGTTCGACTCCTCCAGCAACAAAGTGGACGTGGTCAATACCGCCAAGGAAACTAACACGGGCGCAGTCCAACTCCCCGGGCCGACTACAAGCATCGCCGAGCCTACTTCGAGCGTTGCCTTTGCGGCAGTCCCTAATGCCGTACTCAATGGATCTTCCCCTGGGGCGGTGGTAGAGATGAATCTAACCAACGCCAGCATATCGGCGACAATCAGTGTGCCGGGAGCCCAGATGGTAATCGCGAATCCAACCGGTTCGCAGGTTCTGGCGTTCAGCAACGATTCGGATTCCGTCACGATTGTCTCGCCATCGCTGGTGAACAGCAGCAGCCCGGCTACGGTGAGTGTGCCTGGGTTTGACCGGCCGGTTTATGCGGTCTACAGTAGCGACGGCAGCACGGCTTACATTTTGAATTGTGGCGCGCAGTGCGGAGGCACGCAAGCCAGCGTGCAGCTTCTCAATTTTGCCACGACCCCGCCCTCCGCCGGAGCTTTGGTTGCCGTGGACGCAGCCACCGTTGCCTATCTCAGCGGCACAACCCTGTACGTGGCAGGAAGTCCTCCTACGAACAACGCCTGCACCGGGGAAACCACGGCTGCTACTACTTGCGGGCGTCTCGATGTAGTGAACCTCAGTTCGCTGACGGTCACGAGCCGTGCAGTGATTACCGATGGCTATCACGACCGCATCGATCTGGGACAGAATGGCCAGCTCTTTATTGGTTCTTACAATTGCACGAACATTGGCAATGTCAATGACCCGAGCGGCGAAGTGCGGGGCTGCCTTTCCATCTACGGTACGGCGAACGGCAGTGTGGTTATCCCTCCAGATAACGGCGACGTGACTGGGCTGCAAGGCTTCAGCGAGCGCCTGGTGGAATACGTCGCGGAGGGGGGCTATCTGCGGGTCTACGACACGCAGACCGATACTCTGCTGGAAAATACCAACTACATTCCTACTGGCACCATCGTCATCACGGGCATCGTCACGGACATAAAGGCTATCGACTTCTTCTGATACTGCGGGCTTGTGATAGAACGAGCTTCGAATGCAGTTTAGGGGTGCAAGGTCAAGTGGTGGGCAGCGTTGGCCTGCACTGCCTGCGGCGTGAAGGGGAGCGTGAAAGTTGATCCTTCATACCATGCCTTCCATTGATCCATATAAAATGGACTCAAAAAGTTGCCGCCCTGACCGGTGACCGTGTTCAGCGTGGATTGATCCAAATCTGCCAGGTTCGCGGTAAAGCGTTCTGAGGGTCCGTGATGGCGAGTAACTGCTTTCACGGTGTAACCGCTTCCGGATTGTGGGTTCACTCCCGGGGCAGTCCATCTCTTCAACAGCGGGATCTTTCCCAACACTGGATGTTCGATATCAACGTAGTTCATTGCTCCCCACTGCCAGGAGGCTAAGTCATTCGGCGCATCCGGGCCGTTCACTGTGCCTTCCACCGCCGCGGTCAACAATTCGTCATAGTTAGGATACTTTTCTGGCAGCCAGCGCTTGGGCTGGTGCTGCATTACGTTCTGAAGCCATACGGATCGCATCTGCCAGGTATACGACTTCCAGCTCAAACTGCTTTTTTGCTGCGTGGGATCTTCCGGTGCAGGCCCCAGGCGGGGTTCGAGGAGCAGGCGCGTTAATTCTTCCTGAGACCGGACAGCAATTGTAGGTGCCGCCGCCGTAGCGAGCATTCGGCCATCCCAGTTACGCATCAGGTCTGCCGCCTGCTTGGCGCGGGCAGATGGTTTTGCGGCATGGTCCACGGCATAAACAAAACGCTCTGCCGCCAACAGGTCGTTCTCCGAGTGGACATCATTTTGCAGCGCAAGCATGTCCGCGGATGAAAACTTTCTTCCAGATTCCAGCGTGTGATAGATCCGGGCGGTTCGCCAAGGCGCCTCCCACGAGGCGCTGATCGAATAGGGATAATCGTCTGGGGTTATACGGCCGTTTGCGGTGCCGATCACTCCGGAGGGTGGATTATAGATATTCGGCAGCTTGTCGAAAGGGATGTAGCCGGTCCACTCATGAGCATCATCGGTGCCGCTTACTGGAAGGCTGCCATCGCCTGCGGTTCGAATGGGCACGTGCCCGGTGGCGTGATAGCCGATGTTTCCATCGACATCGGCGTACACCACGTTCTGCCCGGGAGCGTCCAGTCGGGCGAAAGCTTGGCAGAAATCGTTCCAGTTTTGCGCCGTATCCACGTCGAAAAATGGCATGTGTAAACCGTCGTACAGGGTCCAGCGCAATGCCACCTGCCTGGTCTCACCGGGAATCAATTCGCTGATGACCGGGCCATGCCGCGTGATCTTCACATCAACTGTTACGTCAGGTTTTCCTTTGACGTGAATCGTCTCTTCACGCTGCTCCGGCTGGACCCACCCTTGCGGAGTTTGATACTGGCCCTGAGTGTTGAAGTTTTCGATGTAAGCATCGGCCACGGTGGGCCCAACGTTAGTGAATCCCCACGCGATGCGTTGATTGTGGCCGACGATTACGTAGGGCATTCCAGGTAGCGTTACGCCCGCTACGTCCACGCCGGAAGCTTTCAAGTGAGCTTCGTACCAAAGGTTGGGCATCTGATGCCCCAGGTGCATATCGTTGGAGAGCAGCGGCTTTCCGGTGACGCTGTGAGCTCCCGCGATCACCCAATCGTTCGATCCGTTCACCGCCTCCGGCGCATGATGCGTCCAGATTGCAAGTCCGTTGCCACCTTGCGTCACGGAGTTATCGGGACCGTCATCCTCATCTTCATCGTCATCATCGGAATCGCCCTGGTTAGTTTGATCGCCAATATTTTCCCGCATGACAGTAGGCGGGCGATCATGCCAGGAGCGATTTACGTATAAATCAAAAGTGAGTTCTGGGCCCAGCTTCGCCAGGATCTTCTCGCGATTCATGGTGTCCATGAACGTATAGAAGTTGAGATCCTTTACCATCTGGTTGGCGATAACGATGGAATCTTCGGCCTGCCAGGGTTTTGGCCGGTATTGCAAAATACGGAATTCAAGCGGCAGATTGCCGCTATGTTCGCTGATGAATGCATTCACGCCGTTTGCATAGGAATCCAGATAGGCCCGGTCGCGCGGACTGGCTATAACAAGGGATGTTTTTGCGGCAAACCGCAATCCTAAAATCCGCTGCTCGCGGTCTACCTTGATCAAATCCGGGCCGAGAATCTCGGACAATTCTCCGGCCCCAAAGCGCCGCATTACATCCATTTGCCAGAGCCGGTCTTGGGCTGTGACATATCCCTGAGCGAAGAATAAATCCTGTAAATTCTGGGCTTCGATTGCAGGGACTCCGTGTCGATCCCGCCGGACGTTTACCGGGGAAGACAAACCGTGCACCGTGATCGTTCCATCCAGTTGAGGCAGGGCGGAACGCGCAGCGAAATATGCATATCCAAGTGCGCCTGCAATCGCCAGCATCAAGATCAAGAAAAACGATAGGAAGATGCCGCGTCGGGTCGAACGCCGGGGAGCGGAAATTCCGGTAGAAGGGAAGCTGCTCATGTGCAACTCGATTTTAGGTGGAGATGGGCGTGAGGCACAAATGCTGGTCGCCAACATGCTTCCAGTTGAATTTCATTTTCAAGATGCCGATGCTATCCTGACGTTTCATGCTGCAGAAGCGCATCGATGACCAGTCGTCTATATCGCGCGAGATGGTGCGAGAGGCGCAGGGTATCCTGCACCAACACTTGAAACGTGTCGGTTTGAAACAGACGGCGCAGCGCGATACGATCTTGCGCTCTTTCCTCGAAACTCGTGATCACCTTTCCACCGACGAGCTTCATCGTCTGGTGCAAAAGCAGGACGCCGGAATTGGGTACACCACTGTCTACCGCACCCTGAAGCTACTCGCCGAATGCGGACTGGCGAGCGAGGTTGCTTTCCACGACGGTATCGCGCGCTACGAGCACCAGTACAATCGCCGCAGCCATCACCACATGGTCTGCACGGAGTGCGGCAGTTCGGTGGAGTTTTTTTCCCGTGAAGTTGATCAGCTGGAAAAGGAAATCGGCCGGCGACACAATTACACGACCACTCGTCATACCTTTCAGATTTATGGTGTCTGTGAAGATTGTCGAAAAGTTTAACCGTTTCGAAAGAGTCTTGTGTTGTGCCTGAGTTGTGAGCCTGCTGGATATTGATGGCCGACGCCCTGTCCGGATAAGTTCGTGGTGTGTGACCTGTAGGCAGGCGGCACGGGGCTGCTCGCCGCCAAACGGCATCTTACCTGTTAGAGTGGGAAGAGAATTTCCGTGTCTTGCGATGCGACCGGAGGGTGAAATCGTCTGCCAGTGGGGAAACTGAACGCCGAATCTGGGGTTTACAAAGATTGGCGTATTGGCAGGAATGGAGAGACCGTTTGCGGGGAACGGACTGCCAAGAGTAGAACGCCACCATCGCCTGGCCGAAACCTGAATCAACTGCACCGGGAGCTGTTAACAATTTGAGACTGAGCTATTCAACGAGTGTAAGCCTTTTGGTGGTATCAATCTTATCCTTCGCGGGTATTTGCGCAGCTCAAAGTGCCCAGCAGACGCAGACATCGGACCCTGCTCCATCCGCCCAATCACCTGCGCCCGCCCCTTCAGGGCAAAATAAAACCGCAGCCCTGCCGCCTGCCCCGAGTAGTTCTCAGGATCCAGGCAACCCGGTTCAAGCGGATAAGACCCAGGCAGACACAAAGAAGAGCAAAGACGACCGGATGTTTTACGTGATGCCGAACTATCTGACGGTAGATAGTCAATCCCAGGTAAAACCAATCTCCTGGAAAGAAAAGTTTGCCATGGCAGCGAAGGGCTCCTTCGACCCATATGAATTTACCGTGGTCGGCATTGTTGCGGGAATCCGCCAGGCGGAGAATTCCTATCCCGGGTTCGGTCAGGGAGCTGAGGGATACGCGAAGCGCTACGGAGCGGCTTTCGCCGATCAGGTAGATGGCAATATCATGGTGGGCGGCGTTTTCCCCTCAATCCTAAAAACCGATCCGCGCTATTTTCAACTCGGCAAGGGCTCGCACGGTCACCGCTTCGGTTACGCGGTCAGCCGTATTTTCGTGACTCGAACAGATTCCGGGCGTCACATCTTCAATATTCCCGAGTTTGCCGGCAACGCCACGGCAATTGCCATTTCCAACGTCTACTATCCTGCGTCTGATCGCAGTTTCTCATCGAGTCTCCAAGGCTGGGGAACGCAAATGGGTATCGACGCTTTCGGGAATGAACTGAAGGAATTTTGGCCGGACATTCATCACTATTTGCAGGAAAGACACGAACGCCACTTGCAGAAACAAGAGCAGAAGGAATCCGACTAACCGTTGTAACCCGGATTCCCGTAAATGCGGGATTTCCGGTGCTACCTGCATCTAAACGGTGAGGCAATCATCCAAGCTTAAGCGATTGGCGGCAATCGCTTGACAAAGTTAGCAGAGAGCGGCAGACCTGGAAATAACAGACGTGGGAGGAGATTTGAAGGCGATCCGATTATTTTGCCTGGCGGTAGCTCTGGCCTCGATATTGG